>OKTU01000003.1_pt1 | contig 180395 bp, 125 predicted proteins | sample 1606311 | NCBI WGS metagenome assembly OKTU01 (sample SAMEA3879557, study PRJEB24766) | human gut metagenome | biome: human-associated habitat; feature: feces | place: USA | collected 1985/1987
AGGAGAATGAAGATACTACTGTCAATCAACTGCCACCGCTAAATTATCATTTAACATAATCTAAACTAATTGTGATCGGGACACTTATATTCAATTGATTGAATACAAGGATGCGGTCTCGTAACTTATTCACCCCGTTCCAGTGGATTATAAGGAACGTTTTTCGGGTTCTTGGTTGCATTGCCGTGTTCATCACTTACTTTAATAGTAACGTTCGGCATACTTCCGGTGATAAATCCTACCGGATCTGCATAATAGCGTGCATGAACTTTGTTGTATGCTTTACGATTCATCGGTTCATGCTTCTTTCCATCGAAGAGTATGGGTCTGTCAGTATGGCATTGCTCTACACCTGTGGCGGTGAATGAATAATGCCCTTCACTGTCTACGGCTTTCAGTATCAGTCCCGGCAGTCCGCATAATTTCCAGGGACCTTCGCTGACAGGAATTTCAGTAGTGAACCATGCTGTCCATGTCCGGCCTTTGAACTGGCATTCGGCTTTGCCGCAGAGGTAGGAGAGGATACTATCGTTTTTTGCCAGTACCTTCCACTGCGGACGTTCATCCGGTTCTTCGCAACGCAGGCGGGATATGCCTGCTATTTCATCGAGAGTCGTTACTTTTCCGGCAGGATAACCTCTGAAGGTACGTTCGCTCAGTTTGCTTGTGCCGTATTGTTTCAGATGTTCATTAATCGTTTCCTGCGAGGCTTTATTGGCGAAATCTACTGCCAGTACAGAGTCGCAGACATACTTGGTGTAACTGTAGAACTTAGAGAGATTTTTACCGACTTCCAACATCATAGTTTCTTCCGTAACATTTTCCGGCTTTTCCGTATTACTGATACAGCGTGTTTCGTATTGTACAAGGATTTGTGCCTCACCGATGGTGTCATTTTGGATTTTCGTTCCATCGGAAATGATGATTTGTGCCTTCGCTTGTGATGCGAACAATATGGCGAGACTCAGATTAAGAAAGATAATTCTTGAACTCATAGTTTTACTTTTTAGAGGTTTGACATGTTGTTACCAGCAAATATTGTAGTGCAAAACTATGCGGATTTTACTTCAGAAGAGGCTGAAAGTTATTACTGAAATATTACTCAATGCATAATATTTGCCTCGCACGTACTTATATTTGCAAGCTAACTTTTACCTTTGCCGCTACTAAATGAAAGTCTTTCTAAGCGAGACTAAAAAAAGAACAATTATGGAACAACGGATTAAGATCGTTTGGATATTCTCCATCATATCGATGCTGCTTATTACTTGCGGACAGGTCTACTGGTTGCGTAATCAGTATCAGTATATGAATGATGAACAGATCAATGATATTTATGATCGCATCTTGCAGACCACTCAACAGTATGACTCTATCCGTACTCCTCAACCCAAAAAGGTGCTCAACAATGCCAATATGTTCTTCTATCAGCTGAGCAAATCCATTGATTTGGAACAGCGCACCACCATTGATGAAGTGATTTTAGGAGCTCTGAAAGGAAGAGAGTTGGAGAACATGGGGATGAATGTAGAAACTCTCAAGATAGAGACGCTGGATTCGGTTAAGATGGATGACCAAACAAAAAAAATACAGCGTGAGCAATGGACATTGGATAGTATCATTCCTAAAGAAAGGATCATCGTTATGGATTCCTTTAAGATCAATATGTCCGATAAAGATGCTCCTAATCTGAATTCGGTGATTAATCTTTATCGTCTTGAACTGGATGTACCTTTCGCATTGCAGCAATTTGATTCTTTGCTTGCTATGCGTCTGGACAATCAACCGTTTACTACGCATCTGGTGGTTTCCGAAGATTCCATTTACCAGTGGAATGCGGAACTGAAACGGCAAGGTACATTGTTTAATCCGTATATCGAAGTAATGTATCCTTATAATCCCCTGAAACGCCAGTTTGTGCTTGTTTCCGTGAAGGTTTCACCTCATGCGGTACTTGTGCGTATGGGTTGGCAGTTAGTGGGCAGCACCTGCCTGATCTTTTTGCTGGGGCTTTGTCTGTTGTTTCAGATAAAAACCATCTTGAAGCAACGACGGATAGACGAACTGCGAAAAAGCTTTGTAAACACGATGATACATGAACTGAAACGTCCCGTCCAGGCTCTGAAAATGTGTATAGCCTTTCTCAATGACAAGTCTATGCGAACAGACGAGAACGCGATGGATGAAGTGATTCACGATTCCATGTCCGAGTTGGATAACCTGTCAGCCTATCTTTCGAAATTACGTGATATGACGCGTGCCGATGATGAACACACGCAGCTTTCCGTCCGTACATTTGATATAAAGACGAGTTTGGAAAAGCTTGCCCGGCTTTACCATGTACCTGAGGATAAGAATGTTGCTATTGAAACCCATTTCAGTTCGGAGACTCTGGTAACGGCAGACCCGGTGCATGTTTCCAATATTATCAGTAATTTGATAGAGAACGCCGTGAAGTATTCGGGCAAGTCTGTGCATATTGTTGTAGATTGTCTTTTGCAGGATCACCAGTTGATGATACGGGTGTCTGATGATGGTATCGGCATTCCGGTTTCCGAACAGAACCGTGTATTCGATAAGTTCTATCGGGGCAGTAATCTTCCCGACCGTTCGTTGCCCGGTATTGGTCTGGGGTTGAGCTATGTAAAGTTGCTGGTAGAGGCGCATCATGGAAGCATTTCTTTAAATAGCCAGGCAGGAAAGGGGACAACGATTGAAATTAATATTCCCCAATGAAGAAGTTACAAGTTACGAGCTACAAGTTGCTGCGTTATGCTTGAATACTCTGAAAAAACATTCAATTATATGAAAGCTTTGAAAATACTTTTTGCCGATGATGATTTGAAGTACTCGATGCTGCTGAAGCGCTTTCTTGAGAAGGAAGGCTATGAAGTGACTTATGCCGGAAACGGGAAAATTGCTTTGGAACAATTTCCGCTCATAAAGCCTGATTTGGTATTGCTCGATATCAATATGCCTGGTTACAATGGCTTTGAAGTGGCCGAACGTATCCGCGAGACGGATAAACACGTCCTGATCTTCTTCCTTTCCGACCGTAGCGATAAGGCCGACCGCCTGCAAGGTTTTCAGCTTCGTGCGAACGATTATCTTGCCAAGCCGTTTTATCCGGAAGAACTTATTGCCCGTATCCATGAACGTTTCACTTCCCAACTTTCCGATACGGTGGAGGAGGAAATTTACCGTTTTGGTCAGTCTGTCTTCAACTACAGTACCAATGAAATACGAACGGGAAATAATAAAGTTCTTATTACCTCCCGTCAGGCAGAGATCCTCCGCTTGTTGGCGAAGAATCTCAACATGGCTGTAGACCGTGACTTGCTGTTGAATACAGTTTGGAGCAGTACCTCTTATGCAAACTCTCTGGCGTTGAATGTGCAAATTACTTATTTGCGTAAGGCGCTTCGCAATGATCCTTCAGTGAAGATAGAATCGTTGATGAAGAAAGGGTATATATTATCCTTTAATGACTGCAATGGGCGATAAGGTAGTCAGAATGCGTACCAGGTCAGCCCGATTAGCCATTACTTCATCAATATTCTTATAAGCACCGGCAGCCTCTTCCAAGTCTTGGCGTCTACGAATGGCATGTATGATATGCTGCGATTCAAGACGGGCAATTTCCTCTTCGAGTGATAATTGAGTACAGCCTCAGAACGGTTCATCGCGCATCCTGCCCCGTGTGAAGAACTCAAGAAGCTTTCCGCTGTTCAAAAGATACTGATTGATAAATGAACCACTTTAGTTGGTAAAGTGAACAACTGTATTCGGTTGATTGAACAACTTCAGTTGGTAGAGTGAATGACTCCAGTCTGTCATTAGCTAAAAAGCATGATAGGGTGTATATGAACGGGAGGGCAGGCTTGCAGCCTTATGTGTTGAGTTTAAGGCTGTTGTTGTGGCATACAAGACTGGAAAGAAGGTCTGACATGAATGTGGCTGAAACTATAAGGAGACCGGAAGTTTCAGCCGGAGAGCCAATGAACAGGGAGATTGGGACAGAACTGTAAGACTGAAAGAACTGAAAGAAGAAATTTGGAGATACCGTCAGTTATTGGCTGTATCTCACCCTATATTTGTCCCCATACATGGAATAAAAAAAGCGGGCAGGATATGATCCAGGTACTTCGTGCTATTCCATTTTTTCAAGTCTTATTAAGCTTTTATCATTTCTGTAAAAAGTTCCTTTCCATTTTCCTGTTATTTCAATTCGTTCATTAAAGTTATTCCCAATGAAATAAGCCCGATATGTCGCAGTCACCTCGCGTTTGATAACAGTGGCGTTATAGTATAAAGTGTGGTACGGAGGAATCGTAAAAGTCTCCTCAACATGATTATCGGAAGAATAAGCATACTCTTCAAGAGTAAAGGGTACTATTGGACCTCCGGAGACGTAGCGGAAATCATTAAAAACTAATTCACCTGTAGGAACGTTTATTTCATTAGGTGTTTGGTTTAAAGGTTGAAAGAATTTTGGATCATCATAATAAAATTGAGAGAGTTGTTCATAGTCCATTGCCGGGTTGATTGTAACGCTTATTGTAGATGAACTCGCATTTTCATAAATTTCCGGCATTATATTTATGACTGTTTCTTCAACTTTATCATCATTAAGCATAGCCCATTCTATGCCATCCAATGTGTAACTGGTATCTTCATTTTCATCATTATTACTGCATGCAGCAGCACTGCAAAGTACTATCTGTGAATAGCCCCCTTCTTAGAAATTCTTTAATTTGTGTCATATCTTTCAGTTTTTAGTTAGTCTATATTCTAGACAGGTTTTCAAATATATGATATTTTTCGTGAGTAAAGACTGTATACTGTGTTAAAAGTTCAGCCACATCTTGAAAGAGGATACTTTTTCTTCGCTGACAGTTATCTTATCTTTATGAACGGGTTTTACGTGAAGAATTATTCTCCCATTAAAATAAGGTGCAGCATGCACAATGGCATCAATACAAACTATTACCTGGCGATTGGCGCGGAAAAAACGTCTGGGATCCAATTGCTCTTCAAGTCGGGTGAGAGACAGGTCTATGATATGCTCCTGTCCGCTTTTGGTGACGGCAAAGGTGATTTTGTTTTCTGAATAGAAATAGGCAATGTCACTGACTTGCAAAGCCCAGAATTTATCCACTCCGGCAATAAGAAAGCGGGTGCGATAGCTTTTTTCCTGTTTTTGCAGACTCTGAATTAAATCCCCTATGTAATTTTCTTGTTTATAGTCTTTTCCTTTCAGAGCTTCATACTTTACGATAGCATCCAGCAAACGTTTCTCATCTACCGGTTTAAGTATATAGTCCACGCTGTTCACGGTGAAGGCGCGAATGGCATATTGATCATAGGCTGTTGTGAAAATGATCAATGAAGAAGGTTGTGCGACAGATAGGAAGTCAAATGAATTACCGTCCGATAACTGAATGTCCAGAAACAGAATATCCGGATGAGAATGTGTCCTGAACCAAACAATGGCTTCTTCCACACTTCCGGGTAGTACGGTAACCTCCCAGTCGGGACGCAGACGTGTGATGATGGAAGATAGGAGACGGGCAGCGGGTACTTCGTCTTCTATAATGGCAGCAGTTAGTTTACTCATAGATTAAGGGAACTTTTACAGTGAATATCTGATTTTCATTATAGATGATAATGTCAGTACCTATCATTAGCTTGCAACGGTTCGATAGATTTTGTAGTCCTACACCTGAAGTGGTATCGCTCTTTTTGGCATGTATCGGATTACTGACAACCAGAGAGTGATCGACAATTTGTATCGTGATTTCCATCGGTTTATTGCTGTTGATGGAATTGTGTTTAATGACATTCTCCACTAATAGTTGCAGGGTTAGCGGGGGAAGCTGATACTCCATAGCTTCGGTTGGTATTGTGATGTTGCAAGTGATGCAGTTGCCTAATCTGACCTCGTGCAGGAAAAGGTAGGATTGAATGAATTCTAATTCTTCACCTAATGTAATCAGGGTTTTATCTTGAGATTGAAGTACATAGCGATATACATCAGAGAGATTCCGGGTGAAGCGTACGGCATTTGACGGATTATATTCTATCTCAGCTATCAGCGTGTTCAGGCTATTAAAAAGAAAGTGGGGGTTCAGCTGATTTTGAAGGGCAGTATATCGGGCCGCATTATTCTCTTTCTGTAGTTGCGCTGCCTTTTGTTGCAGCCGGAGGGCATTCTTTATGGAACGGTTGGCAAGCAATAATCCCAGGATTACAAGCTCCACCAACCATACTACTAATAGAATACGTATTCCCCCTATCTGGAAAGTAAATGGATTTTCCGCTCTGCCCATCAGTTTGGCAGCCACCAACAGACCGTAGTTCAACAACAGAAACAATAGCATAACACCTATATATATTGCTATGAATTTCCACTTCCAACGTAAATTGTTGGAGTATAGACGGTTCATCCACGAACTTATGCGGAGAGTACAATATCCCAATATATTGAAAGTGGCAACAACAAAAACAAATGCACCGGGAGTGTGGATGGTATTCGTAACCTGCGGAGTAAGGTTGGTATAATTGGCCAGCAACAGGAATGAGAAAATTCCCAATCCTGAAAAGAGTAGGCTGTATAAAAGAGTGTTCCACTTCATAAGGGCAAAGTTACGAATTTCCACTTATCATTTATATTGGTTCAATGCTTTTATTAATGCCGAGTACTGTCCTTGTGCGGAAGCTTTGGCTTGTACATGATTTATTTCAGCATTTTGCCGGTAAGTCTGTGCCTCTATTACCTCTACAATGGATATTTCGCCTTCATTATAGCGTTCCATAGCCTGACGTTCATTCTCATGGGCTTTTTCCAGCGATTGCTGACTTAGTTGTGCCTGATCCAGTGCCTGTGACAAAGAGAGGCGGGCCGTCTGTATTTCCAGGTTTACTTTATCCTGAATCAGATTCAGATTGTCTTTTGCCATACCGATCTTTTGGTTGGAAGCCCGCTTCTCATTTCGTCGTTTTCCCCATTCGAACAGAGGGACACTGACTTTGGCATATACAGCATAGTTAGGGTCCAGATCGGCACGCAGGTCATAGCCCGGAGAGGAATAACTTCCGTCTACTCCTACGTATAGTTGAGGCTTGTATTTTGAGTCATTCAACTTTAATGAACTTTCTGCCATTTTAATCTGGTCATGCGCTATCTTGATTTCAGGGCGTGGGATTGCAAGTGCCAGTCGTGAATTGTCCGAAGTGTCTACTTGTGGAATGATCGTATCTATAGGTGTAGGCTCTTCCAGAGGTAATCCGATGAGGGAATTGAAGGCCATAAGTCCGGTATCGAAGTTCTTTTGTGCCTGGAGTAACTGAAATTCGGCATCGTTTAATTTCACCTCGGCCATTAGCAAATCCTGGGGATTGACGAGTGAGACCTTCACCCGTTCACGGATTGTTTGAGTCAGCGCAGCTATCGAATTCCGGTAATCTGCGACGATACCCACAATTTCCTGGCGGGCGACGGTATTCCAGTATTGAATATCCGTCTGAAAACAGACTTCGGATAAAAGTTGTTCTTTCTGGTGCGAAGCAAGAGCGTGTTGATGCTGTGCCATGCGGATATTTTCAAGTAAGCGTCCACCTGTATATATAGGTTGTAATAGGGTAAGGGAAGCACCATATTTGGTATCACGTCCTTGTATCTGTAGCGGGTTATCCATACCGGGGAGGTTCAGATTAATCTCTAAGGGATTTCCGGTATACTGAAAGTTTGCATCACCGGAGAGTTTGGGTTTCAGGTCTGCACGGGCGGATTTCTCCAGTTCAATGCTGGCAGCCAGATTTTTCTCCGCCGCTTTCAGGTCGTGGCTATATTCAAGAGCCATCGACCTGTACTTCTCCAGCATCGCACTTTGCTGGCCAAAAGCGAACGGATCACACAACGATAGAATAAAAAGGATATATATTTTCTTCATAATCTATTTCTCTTTTACTTTATAAAACAATGAATAGAGTGCCGGAGTGACGAACAGAGTCAGTAGCGTTGCGAATGTCAATCCGAAGATAATAGTAGCCGCCATACCACCGAAGGCCACATCGAACAATAGGGGAACCATACCCAGAATAGTGGTGGTGGCAGCCATCAGTACAGGTCGGGTACGCGATACGGTAGATTCGATAATGGCAGTATAGACCGGTACTTCCGCCCGGCGTTGTACCTGTATCTCATCCAGCAGTACAATTACATTTTTGATAATCATTCCCAGTAATCCCAGCCAACCGGCAATAGGAAAGAAACCGAATTCAAAACCGGTCATCAGCATACCTACGGCGACACCGATAAGAGATAACGGCAATACACATAGGATGATTAGCGGGGCGCGGAAGTTACCGAACAAGGCTACAAGTATGACTATCAATGCCAGAAATGCCAATGGGAAGAATTTTGCTATGGCTTGCATGGCTTCGCGCTGATCCTTATATTGGGCATCCCAGAAGAAGGTGTATCCTTCAGGAAGTTGAATGGATTCTATCTCCTGGCGGATTTCACCATGCACTTCTGCCATAGTGTGTCCGGCTTTTACCCCACACATGGCGGCCATGGACAGTTGTCGGTTATAAGTACGCATCTGCGGCCATTCCCAGCCCACCTCAATATCTTCGGTGACTTGTGATAATGGGGCGGAATTCTGCCCGTTCCATACAGAAAAGTCTCCCAGTCCCTGTGCATCTGTGATATCGGTACCTGCGGATTTCAATTGTACAGGGACCTTTTTCTCATTATCACGATAGACTCCCACTGTAAGTCCGTCATTGATGGATTTAACTGACTCCATCATTGCAGACTTTGTTATTCCCAGCGCACCGGCTTTTACCGGATCATAAACCGGTCGGATAATGGGTGTCATGTTACCCCATTCGTTGCGGGCATCCGCTACTTTCGGGTTGCGGCGCATAATCTCGATAGCCATGCCTGCCAGTGAATCGAGTACGGCAGGATCGGGACCCAGGAAGCGTGCTTCGATAACAGCTTCCGTTAGCGGACTCAGTTCGAATTTATTCACTTTGATGAGTGGACCCGGGAAAAGCGTACGGATAGAGTCTTGCAGTCTGGTGCGCAACGCTTTGGTTTCTTTGGAGGAACGTGCTTTTACCAATAACTGTGCATAGTTGGGTTGCGGGCCGAAAGATACATTAGACAGATAATATCTGGGTGGTGTACGTCCTACATAAGTTGAAATCATTTCTGTTTCTTTCTGGCTGCGGATATAGTCAGCCATTTCTGAGGCCATGCGGTCGGTTTCAGCGATGTCGGTTCCTTCGGGTAGCCATACATCCAACGTAAAGTAGGGCTTCTCCAGAGCGGGTACAAAAACTTTCGGGATAAACTTGAAACTCCAGGCGGAAACAACAAGCAATACAACCATCAACCCCACTGTGGCATAACGATGGCGAATTACGAAACGTAATGTGCTCCGGAAGCGGTCGTAAGCTTTGCCGGAAAAGAGAGTTCCACTCAACTCCGAGGGGCGCGGGCGGCGTACGAATTCTTGAATGAAGAACGGGGTTTGTGTCAGTGCAAATACCCAGCTGAACATGAGCGATACACCGATGACAATGACCAAAGAGGATAATAATTCTCCAGTGATATGTGGTGAATAATAGATAGGCAGGAATGTCAGTATCGCTATGACCGTGGCAGCCAACAAGGGGAGGGCGGTCCCGGAACATGCTTTCATGATGGATACTCGTTTCCGCATTCCCCGTTGCATATTTACCAGTGCAGAGTCGGATACTACAATGGCATTATCTACCAACATTCCCATGGCAATGATAATGGCTGCCAGTGACATGCGCTGCAAAGCAATTCCTCCCGCCAGCATCACAATCAGTGTGGCAAATATGGAGAATACCAATCCGCTGCCTACCAATAAGCCATTTTTGAAACCGATGAAGAAAAGCAGGATAGCCACTACGGTAATTACGGAAACTATCAGATTGATGATGAAACCTTGGTTGGCTATGGCGGACTCATGGCCTTGGTCGTAGATAGGGGCGAGAACGAAACCTTCCGGCATATCGGTTTGCAGTTCTTCGATGCGTGCTTCGACAGCTTCAGCCATATCTACCACATTACCGGTAGGTACGGTGGAAATGGCAATACCCACAGCCGGCTTTCCGTCTATGCGCATCAGGTTATTGGCAGGCGTTTGGTAACTTTCGTTGATGTCGGCAATATCTCCCAGTCGGAAGTGCTCCCCACTACGTGAAACGATAGTGAGTTGCCGTATCTCGTCCAGAGAATAGAAGTTACCGGTGGATTCGATTCGGATGCGTCCTGTACCTGCTGTGATTCCACCTGCATCCACTACCTTGTTTTGGGCATTGAATGCATTGGCTATGTCCGCTGTTGTAATGCCGCTGCGAGACATAACGGCGGGACTGACCACTACCTCAATTGTAGGTGTTTGTGTTCCATAGATCTCGATACGTGCGACATCCTTTACCTTTAACAATTCATTTTTGATAAGTTTGGCCTGATCTTCCAGTTCCCGGTAGCTGCGTCCTTCGCTTGTCAGTCCGTAGAAGACGCCCAGCACATCACCGAAGTCATCATTCACAACCGAAGGTCCGGCCCCTGCGGGAAGTTTGCTCTGCGCATCACCTACCTTACGGCGTAGTTTATCCCAAAGTTGCTGCATCTCATCTGCCCGTGTCTCTTTCTTTACATATACGGTGATTTTGGAAAGCCCGGCACGGTTCTCGGTTTTCAGGTAATAAAGTTCGCCCAATGACTGGATGGCTTCTTCCAATACATCTGTCACCTGGCTTTGTACTTCCGAAGGAGATGCGCCGGGGTAAGAAGTCAGTACCAGTGCTTGTTTAATGGTGAAAGGGGCATCCTCCAGCTTTCCCATTTTGACGTACGAGAATAGTCCGCCGGCAAGTACCAGTACCAGCAGTAGAATAGTGACAGAGCGGTGTTGCAGAAAATATTTGATTAGTTTCATGATACTTGCTGTTTCATTGGATTTTTACTTTCATTCCGTCTGATAAGAAACGCAGACTGCTTGTAGCCACTATTTCACCGGGTTGCAGTCCGGCAGTGATGCCTGCATTGCCGTGCGGCAGCAGTTTGCTGACACTAACTTTACGTTGGCTGACTATCCCGCTTTCAGGATGTACCGTCCATACATAACTTCCCACTGTGGGGCGATTGCACAAGGCTGTTTGCGGAATACAAACCCAATGTTCGCCGGTGGCGGTACTATCCGATAATTCCGAAGTACTTTCTTCGAAACGTATCTTTCCAGACATACCTGCCAGTAACCGGGCTTCCTTATTGGGCAATAATGCCGTTACCAGATAAGAGAGATTGTTTTGTGTGGTTCCTTTGGATACTTCTGCAATCTGTGCTTCCAGCTCCGCGTCGGGCTGCACATCCAGCGTCAATAGCACGTTCTGCCTTGGTTGAACACGATAGGCTATATCTTGCGTTACATAAGCTTCTATTTTCAGTTGGTCTATATCGATAAATGTCAATACGGGCTGGCTGGCCTTGACATCCTGGAATTTCTCTACGTAGACTTCGCCTACATATCCGTTGAAGGGGGCTACAAGGCGGGTATCTTCCAATTCATTGACGGCAGTGTCGAAAGCAGCTTTGGCAGAAGTATATTCCGCACGTGCTTTCTCGTAAGTACTGGCAGAAAGGTTGTTTTTCTGATAAAGCGCACTGATACGCTCATACTCTGCCTTTGCCTGGCGATAGACAGCCTCAGCGCGTTCACGCCGGATGCGGTAGTCTCGTGGATCGATTTCTGCAATAATATCTCCGCGGCGGTAATAGTTTCCGGCATAGACATCCAGCCGGTCGATGGGGCCGCTGACACGGAAGGACAGTTCTGTGGTACGGAACGGTTGGGTGATAATGGGGAATTCTTTGACTGTTTCGTTGCTGTAAGTATTGGCTGTGGCAGTTTTTACAATGATAGTTTCTTCTTGTGAAGACGAATTGCCACTACAGGCCCCCAGCATTAGTCCTAGGCTAAGAATACTGATAAGTTTTACGTTTCGGTTCATACTTTTTTGTTTAATCCGGGGACGAAAATAATTTGTTTCAGACAGATATGCCGGGACTTTTTTACTGAAACCGGAAAAGTTGGAGATGAAGCCGGAAAAAGTTTTATTAAACAACAGCTCCCCTTTATTTGTTATTACTCCTATAAGCAATTAAAATCGGAGGAATATATGACGACATTAGGAGGGTGGATGAATAAAACCCTTGTAGGTTGGGGAGTAGACCCTAAAATAGCGAATACATTTGATGAAACTATCATCGCCATATTAATCATTGCCGTAGCTATAGGGCTGGACTATCTGTTTCAGGCAATATTTGTAGGCGGAATGAAGCATTATATCAAACGTTCACCCCATCGCTGGAATACTTTGCTGATGAAGCGGAAAGTGGTTCCCCATCTGATACATACCTTACCGGGAATTCTGATTTACTTTCTGTTGCCTCATACCTTTGTACACGGAGTAGAGCTGTTGGAGTTGTCGCAGAAAGTCTGTGCCGTGTATATAGTGGCTGCCTTAGCCTTTGCGTTGAACGGGCTGCTGCTCGTCTTTCTGGACTTTCATAATCAGAAGGATAACAGTAAGAATCATCCGATGAAAGGCTTTGTACAGGTATTACAAGTATTGCTGTTCTTTGTGGCGGCTATCATTGCCGTATCTATTCTTATAGATAAATCTCCCGCAACCCTCTTTGCCGGATTGGGTGCTTCGGCGGCAGTATTAATGTTAGTATTCAAGGATAGCATTCTGGGCTTTGTGGCTGGAGTACAACTATCTGCCAATGAAATGTTGCGCATCGGCGATTGGATTGCTTTACCCAATGGATCCGCCAACGGTATTGTGAAAGAGATAACCCTTAACACCGTAAAGATACAGAACTGGGATAACACGATTTCTACCATTCCGCCTTATAACTTGGTGAACGGCTCTTTCCAGAACTGGCGTGGTATGCAGGAGAGTGGTGGCCGGCGTGTGGATAAGAATATCTATCTGGATATGACGACTCTGAAGTTTTGCACTCCCGAAATGTTGGATACCATCCGTAAGGAAGTTCCTTTGATGGCAGACTATCAGCCGGCAGAAGGGGAGGTACCTACCAATGCACAACTTTACCGTATTTACATCGAACGTTATCTTTGCAGCCTTCCTGTCGTGAACCAGGATTTGGACTTGATTATCAGCCAGAAGGAGATGACGACTTATGGAGTCCCTATTCAGGTTTACTTCTTTTCCCGAAACAAGGTATGGAAGGAATACGAACGTATTCAGTCCGATATATTCGATCATTTGCTGGTGATGGTACAGAAGTTTGATTTGAAACTGTATCAGTATTCGGATTAATAAACGAGCCGGAAATCCGCCCATACCGGGAGATGATCGCTGTAACCACCTTGATACTTCATTCCGTAGTAAGTGCGGAATGGCTGTACACCGCCATACTTTTTATCTTCCGTCAATAGGAACGAAGAATGAAATACATCAGCCTTATCCTCGCCGGTGCAGAAATCCGCATCCGGTTGAAGAAGAGTGCCGGACACGATGATATGATCCAGCAATCCCCATTCACCCTGATATTTGTAACTGCCGAAGTGCTTTCGAATAGCGCTCTTGCGGGCAAGTAAGTGATAGAGCTTTTGCGGTTGCAGGCTGTCACCGTTCTGGGGTGGTGCTTCTGCTGAGAGTATTTTGTTGACGGATGCATTATCGGGATAATCATTGAAGTCTCCCATGATAAGAATTTGCGGATGATGCCGATGGGAGTAGATACTGTCTACTGCGGCTTTCAGCTGTCCGGCAGCAAATAGACGATAGGGTTCACTCTCCTTGGCACCTCCTGAACGGGATGGAAGATGGACAACAAAGATGTCCAGGGTATCGCTGTTCAGCAACATTCCGCAGACGTGCAGTATATCCCGTGTAGGGCGGAATTTCTTTTTGCCGGATCTGTGAGGTATGGGAATACCCTGATGGGAAATCAACTTGAATTGATCTCTTTGATAAAGCAGTGCCACATCAATTCCGCGCTGGTCGGGTGAGTTGGTCATTACATAGCGATATCCGGCTTCCTTAAGAACCGAGCGTCGGGTCAGATCGCGCAATACGCTGTCGTTTTCTACTTCGCAAAGGGCTACGAGTGCAGGCGGAGTCCAACCACCTACGGCTGTGATCGTGCGGGCTATGCCATCCAGTTTCTTCTTATATTTCGTATAATTCCAGTGGCGCATCGCGTCGGGTAGAAACTCGTAATCATTCTTTAGCGTATCGTGGCGGCAATCGAATAAGTTTTCTACATTATAACTGACGATACGAAAGGAGAGAGTATCTCTCTTCGTTTGTCCGTAGAGGGTAAAAAAAGGGAAGAACAGCAAGAAGAGGAGATTCCATTTTAAGGTATGACAATTATTATTCATCTTTTGAAGCCGATTTCTCATAACATCCCGCATCCGGTGCTGTATCTTGTAGTCGGGAGTTCCCGTTTCTGTCTGTCGGATAAGCGATAGCATCTTCTTGCTTTCCTGAATTGATGGCTTTAGACTTTTCATTGAGGCTAAAGCTGTATTCCTGCGTACGGCTATCCATCAGCAAGAAGTTATCGTCTTTCTCCCAAATCACATTGGCTATCTTGTCATTCTCTTCTTTCACCGAGTTGATGAGGCAGTGTGAGAAGTAATAATTGAAAGCTATACTCTCATTCTTGGAGCGTCCTCCGTTGATTTCATCCGTACCCGAACCTGCAATGATACAGTTACGGAAGATAGCTGATGAAAGCGGATAGGCCATGTCATCCTGTTCATTCCGGACTTGCAATGCCGTTCCTTTCCGTACGTTCCAACTGAAATAATTAGCCAGCGTACAGTGAGTGAATGTATAATCTCCCCCTAACAAACTGACGCAATTCTCTCCCGCATTACTGATTTCGCTGTTTCCTACCACCACCTGGCAAGATGTCAACTCCAGTCCATTGCCTGATACCTGCCGTATGATAGAAGACTCCAATGTCAGTTTCCTGCGGTCTGTCATCGAAGAGTCACAGCGAATACCGAAACTTCCTCCATGAATGTCTGCATAAACAAGATGATTCTCGTAACTGGTCTTGTAGAATCGTATGCCGCCCCATTGTCCCGGTAACCGGTCGTAAGGAAGATAAGGGAACATACGGTCGGTGCGATCTCCCCGGAAAACGACCGGGGCGGATAGGCTGCCTGCCACTGATAAGCGTCCGTGTACCTGCATTCCAGCCTTGCCGTGGAAATACAGGCGGGCACCTGCCGCCAGCGTTAAGTGCGCATCCGGAGCCACACTGATACTGTCATAAATCAATATCGGCCGTTGGGAGGCTATCAATGTATCTTTCTCGATCACTTTCCCCCGGAAAGTAAAAGCATCTTGTGCATATGCCCGTAGCTTAACTTCTTGCCGGATGCCATTCAGTTGAAAGAGGATAGAGTCTTTTATCAGCCTGATGTCGGCATTGTCCTGCTGAGGCAGAGTTGCTTCTACAAAAATGTAGAGGCTGTCTTCTCCTGCAATTTCTATGTCGGAGAATTGATCTCCCTTAATGCCATCCACATTGATACGGAAACCGGATTTGCCGGCATCGGCAAGAATAATGGAAGATATCAGCAATGCCTTCTTATGTGGATTGTAAACTTTCAGTTGGCGGGTGGAAGTGGGAATACCGGTGAGTACGGTGTCCATACGCAGCGTGTCCTGTGAGAACCAAAGCGTGTGCTTCGGATCGGACGAATAATCATCCATGTCGTCGCAGGCGGCAAAGGACAACAGGAATAGTATCGGGACTATATATATAAGGTATAGTGCTTTCGATTTCATACCGTACATTCTGTAGGTTTTACTAAATAACGGTATTTCTGTCGCTTTATTATATCCTTCGCTTTTATCTTACTACCTTGATGAGACGATGGTATATTGAAAGGAGTTACATCTCTATAGGCTATTATGCAAAAGATGCCATCTTTTGCAGCAAAAGGTGGCATCTTATGTTACGAAAGATGGCATCTTTTACATCAAAAGATGCCATCTTTTACATGCTCCCCTTTAACCATCCGTATAAGGGGAATAAGGGATGTGAGTTATTTCTTTACGGGAACATTAGCCAGGATATCCAGCAGGTGTTTCCAGAACTTATCTACTGTAGGAATCAGCATCCGTTCATCGGGAGAATGCACCCCCTGCAAAGTAGGGCCAAAGGAAATCATATCCAGTGCCGGGTACTTATCGAGGAACAGACCGCATTCCAGTCCGGCATGGATAGCTTTCACCTTAGCATCTACACCGAATAGACGTTTGTATGACTCGACAGCGATTTCCAGTATTTCAGAGTGTGGATTAGGTTTCCAACCCGGATAGCCGTCACCGAAGGTCACTTTGGCACCGCCCATATCGAATACGGTACGTACCATATTGGCTATATCTTGCTTGGATGAGGCGGTAGAGCTGCGTTGGCTGGTTTCGATGCGGATAACGTTGCCCGGCTTCATCTTGACGGATGCAAGGTTTGTAGACGTTTCTACCAGTCCGGGAATGTCCTGGCTCATGGCATACACTCCGTGAGGACAAGCGTAGAGGCTTTGCAGCAGACGCTTCGTAGTATCTTTGTCGATGGCTTTCGCACGGGTGTTTTCCGATTCTAAGATGAGTTGCAGCCCCGGATCGACTACGGCATACTCAGCCTGTACTTCGGCCGCAAAAATATTCAGATCGGCACGCAGGTCATGTTTGTATTCCTCCGGTATGGCGATAACTGCGTGTGCTTCGCGTGCAATGGCATTGCGCAGATTGCCGCCGTCTATTTCACACAAGTACATATCATACTTCTGGAAAGTCTGACTCAGGAAACGGTTCAATATCTTATTGGCATTACCGAGCCCCAAATGGATATCTCCACCGGAGTGTCCGCCTTTCAATCCTTTCACCTGCACCTTGCAGCAGAAGTATCCGGCAGGTACGTCTACCTCTTTATATGTAAACTCTGCAACGGAGTCGATACCTCCTGCGCAGCCGATAAAGAGTTCTCCTTCATCTTCCGAGTCGAGGTTCAACAAAATGTCACCGTTCATGAAACCTTCTTTCAGGGCGAAGGCACCTGTCAGTCCGGTTTCTTCGTCCACCGTAAACAGACATTCCAGAGGTCCGTGCTGAATGCTGTCATCTGCAAGGATAGCCAGTTCTGTAGCTACACCGATACCGTTGTCGGCTCCCAGCGTTGTACCTTTGGCCTTCAGCCATTCTCCTTCAACTACGGTTTCTATCGGGTCGGTGAGGAAGTCGTGCTGCACATCGTTGTTCTTTTCGCACACCATGTCGATGTGAGATTGCAGTACTACGGTCTTACGGTTCTCCATACCCGGTGTAGCGGGCTTTTTGATGAGAACGTTGCCGGCTTCGTCAACCAGTGTTTCCAACTTATGTTTCTCACCGAATGCTTTCAGATAAGCAATCATTTTCTCTTCCTTCTTCGAAGGACGCGGCACTTGGCAGATTTCATCGAAATAATGAAAAACGCCTGCCGGTTTCAGTTCATTCTTTTCCATATTAATTCCTTTATGAATGTTCGTATTTAACCTCTCATTGCTAAATATGGTTAAATCAATTGGCTATTTTATTACCGTTTCTCTTTTTTTATGGTAAAAAAAGTGGGTTAGTCCATACAAAGCCCTATATTTGCACCCACAAAAATAGAGTAAATAGAGTGCAAAAGAAAACTTTATTTTCATTTTGCTGAAATGCAGTCTATTTTCGTATTACAAAAATAGTAGAAATGCTTGATACAGTATTGATAAGTTTGTTAATAGTTGCTATTTGCATTGCATTATTAGGTGTAAAAGTCTTTTTTGTGAAAGGCGGAAAGTTCCCGAACGGGCATGTCAGCGGTAATAAAGCAATGCGAGAGAGAGGTATTGGGTGTGCCCAGTCGCAGGACCGGGAAGCACAGAAGAAATCCCGTTTCTCTATTGACGAATTGGAAAAAGCCTTAAATGATAGTATGAATTAATAATTTAAAAACTATATTTTTTACAAGTTATGAAGAGATTGAACTACCTCGTAAACGGTTTGGCTGCCCTTGCACTTATCGTTTTATTTTCTCAGTGTACAGGTAAAGTTGATAATCAAACGGCAACTACGTCAGGACAAGCTTCAGGTGAACTTACTGGAATGAAGATTGCTTATGTTGAAATAGACACGCTTCTGGCACAATATAATTTCTGCATCGACCTGAATGAAGGTATGGTAAAGAAGAGTGAGAATGTTCGTTTGACGATAAATCAGAAAGCCCGGGAATTAGAAAAACAGAAACAGGATTTCCAGACCAAAGTACAGAACAATGCATATCTTTCTCAGGAAAGAGCGCAGCAGGAATACAACCGCATTGCTAAACTGGAACAGGACTTGCAGGCTTTGGGCAATAAATTGCAGTCAGAGTTGATGAGCGAAAACGAAAAGAATAGTTTGCAATTGCGTGATTCTATCAATGCTTTCCTGAAAGAGTATAATAAGACAAAGGGATACAGCATGATTATCAGCAATACCGGTTTTGATAACCTGCTGTATGCTGACAGCATCTATAATATTACAAAAGAAATCGTAGATGGATTGAACGCAAGATATTCTTCTCCGGCTAAGAAATAAATAATTTCTATTTTAGAAAAGGGTCGTCCCCTTACGTTGTAATCACAATGTAAGGGGACGATTTTTTAATATCTGCACTCCAGGTTTATAAAAACGTACCATTCTTTTGAAGTATCTTCTCAAACTACTTCCGGAGGGAGGTTAGCTATTTCCGTTCATGTTTTAATCACCTATATTTGCTCTGTGATTTTTTAATTCTAATCGGAAAACATGATGAAAAAACTTTGTGTTCTTTTGCTCTTAACGGTGTCGCTCTTTGCCAGTGCTAAAGAGTATACATTCTCACCTGGAGATGTGGAGGCAATGAAGCAGTTGCTGGGTAGTGGAAACTTGCAGCCGGGGGATGCCGTCGTACTGAAAGACGGAACGTATCATAATCTGGAAGAAACACATTTTACCGGTAAAGGTATTTCCGGTAAGCCGATTGTCTGGCGGGCTGAGAATCCCGGGAAGGCTGTTATTGCCGGTAAGTTAAGGCTGAAGATATATGGAGAATATCTGCAACTGGAGGATTTGCTCTTTTATAAGGCATGGGCTATAGAGCATGATATGATTGATTTTCAGGGAGAAAAAGGTGTGTATGCTTCTTATTGCCGGATGACTCGTTGTGTGATTGATGAGTGCAATGATCCTCAGAAAGGTGAACGACCGAATGAAGGAGATGAATATTGGGTCGGATTACGGGGAACCAATAATCGGATAGACCATTGCTACTTTGCTAATAAAAGAGTAGGCGGACTGGTGTTACAGGTGTGGCTGAGTGCTGATAATCACTTGAATAATCATTTGATAGATCATAATTTCTTTGGTGAACGTCAGCCTTACGGTGGCAACGGAGCAGAAATTATTCGTATCGGACATTCCTGGTCTTCCCAATTGGAATCGCGTACGATTGTCGAGGATAATGTCTTTTTCAGATGTAGTGGAGAAAATGAGATTATTTCTGTGAAGTCCTGTCATAATGTGTTGCGCAGAAACTTGTTTTATGAATCTGCCGGTGGATTGGTTTGTCGTCATGGACATTACAATGTGATAGAGTCGAATACATTTATTGGGCATAATCTGCGTGGAACTGCCGGCATCCGTATCATTAACCAAGGACATACGGTTTACGATAATTATATTAAAGATGTAAGGTCATTCGGATTGTTGGTGCGTGTGGGAGTCTACGAACGTCCTGCGGCGGAAACGGATGTGAAGCAAGAACCCTTAACTTCATACCATCGGGTAGAGAATGTGGATATCGCTTATAATACATTCCTGAATAGTTCCTTGGAATTAGGTTCCGGTCGTGGAGAAAAGATGCCGCGCAATGTTCGTTTTGCCCATAACCTGTTTGCAGGGCAAACTCCTGAATTGAAAATAGTAAGGGCGGATGAAGTACTTCCCGGTTTCTTATTTCTGGATAATCAGTGGGCATTTTCAGATAAGAATTCCTTTTCGACTGTCTCTTATGAACAGGTGAGAGAAGGATTTGAGCCGATTGATATGCCTTCCGGTTTGGCACAAAAGGAAAAAGAACGGATAGATGCCTGTATCTTTACTGCCGGTCCGACATGGTATAAGGCGGTGAAAGAGAATGTTAACCATATCAATACGAATCGCTAATTTATGAGAAATACATTATTGGATATGAAGTCTATATTATCAAAATCTTTTCTTTTGTTCCTGCTGCTGGGAGTGGCGGGAGTAAGCATACAGGCAGGTGAATTTTCTCCTTGGCAATTAACGCGTGACTCTTTATTGTTGTTTGAAGGTACTACTTATCGTTATACAGTGGATACTCCCGAGAATGAAGGGTTAAGTTCCACTTTGCCGTCAGTTGAAACTCTGAAGGAACAATTGATTCATTCCGGTTACGGTGTTTATCGTCTTTTCACTTCTGCCGGACAGGAGAAAACAGAAGGTTTTCCGGTTCATGGCGATTATTTGCAATCAACTTCTAAAAAGCGTTTGCCTGTAGGGGTACGTAAAGGGGCATTGCCGCCTGTGATAAAGTTGGACCGTACTGCATTCACGATAAAGACTGCGGGAAATCTGACACTTGATTTTTATGCCGGACAACGTAGCCCGATGACCACAGTTTCTATCCGTGTACCGGAAGGAATTGATGTAACATTGGACAATACAACGGTAAATGTAATAGGTCGTGGAGAAGTAATTCTACGTGATTTGCCCAAACAATCTATCGGAAGAACCGGAACCAACTATTCTTATAAAAAGGTTGGAGATGTGGAAATTCGTAAAGATGGGAAGAAAGGCACTCTGCTGATCTTTAAAAATTTGGATTTCCGTCCCTCTAACGGACCTGATATCCGTCTTTGTTTCCGTGGAGTGGCAATACCAAAGAAAGGTAATTATACATTCGAGGCTGATTATATAACCTCTCAACCTGAAGTTTTGCATAGTCCGGTTGCTGCTGCAACTTTCGAGGGTGTGACGACCGTCTCCGATTTTACCCGTACTCCCTTACATGCATTTACGTATAAAAAGGATTGGGATTTATCATTCACTTCTTTCTACTGGACAGCGCCCCGTAATGCGGAGTCTGTGACTTTATTATTGTCTGAGGATCGGGGTAAGACTTGGAAACCTGCAAGAACAGAGATATTGCCGGACGATGATTTTGCTGCTGCCGGTCGGTTGACCCCTAATCAATTATACGCTTTTAAACTATTAGTGAAAGGAGGAGATAATCAGGGAGAATCAAATATAGCCTGGTTCTATTCCGGTCTGCAGGATATCAAAACTACAGGAGTAAAAGGAGATGGAATAGCAGACGATACGGAAAACATTAACAAAACTATTCGTGAAATGAATAAGTTGGGTGGGGGTATTCTGAGATTCACGGCAGGTACCTATAATGTGCGGACGGTTCATCTATTGAGCAATGTCTGGCTACATCTGGATGCAGATGCCATAATTCAGGGACTTCCGGGTGGCGATGCGCCGGAAACGACATGGTTTAGTGACCGGGCTTACCGTTCGGGACTTTCGCCTACCGATCCGCGCCCTTATGCCGATCCGGAAAACTATCTGACGAAGCAGGATGTGGGACATACATTTTTCCGTAATGCAATGTTCTTTGGAGAACGTATTGATAATGTGAAAATTGTGGGTACAGGCCGTATCACGGGTAATGGTAATTTGGTTACTTCTGATAAAGTAATGAATAACGCTCCCGAGAAACGCTGCGACAAAATGTTCTCTTTGAAACTTTGTACCAATATTGAAATTGGAGGCTGGAATATAAATAAGGATATGTGGTATGATCCGCAAAAAGATGAGCCTTACTATATAGATGCGGATAACCGGAAGAATTATGACGTCAGCAATATGCTGCATATAGACCAGGGAGGGCATTTTGTTTTGCTGGCTACAGGTACCGATGGCATCCATGTGCACGATACTTACTTTGCCAAACATAATACCCGGAATGCCCGTGATATCTACGACTTTATGGCGTGCAATGACGTAACGGTGACGAACATTTACTCGCGCGTCAGTTCGGATGACATCGTGAAACCGGGGTCGGATTGTTCATTAGGCTTTACCCGTCCGGTATGTAACTATATGGTACGTAATATAGTTGGAGATACCAATTGTAACCTGTTCCAGATAGGTTCGGAAACAGCTGATGATATTCAGGATTTATACGTGGATAATATCTATGTGCTGGGAGCCAATAAAGCAGGTTTTTCTATATCTACTAATGATGGTGGTCATATAAAGAATGTCTATCTGAATAGCGGGAAAACCGGACCGATACATTCTCGTTCGATAATGCATCGCACCCGTGCTCCGTTCTTCATATCCATATCCAATAGAGGTCGTGTGTTGGGTGCCGATGTTGCTCCGTTTACTTTCACGGAAAATGGAAGCGTACGTAAGGAATTGCTGGTGACCAACTCTGATATCGGACAAGTGGAGAATATTGTGATTTGTGGAGTAGATATTGATGAGGTTTATGGTGGAAGTTCTTTCCGGGGAGATCGCTGGAAAGCATACGATGGTTCTCAAAATACGGCAACTCCTATCATCGCAGGTTTCAAACTGCCGGATACGGAAGTTGTAGAAGGAGGACTGACATTCCGTTTGCCGAATGGTCAGCATACGGGGTATATTAAGAATGTACAGTTCCATGATGTGAATTTGCTTGTGAAAGGTGGACATCCGGTAGAAGATGCAGAGGCGTATCCGCCTGAAATCGGGGTGGGACGTTATAATGTAGGTGATTTGAAAATACAACCTGCTTTTGGTTTTTGGGCGCGTCATGTGAAAGATTTCATATTGGATAATTGTAGGATTAATGCTGAGCAGAAAGATGGACGTTATGCAGTAGTATTGGATGATGTAATTGGTGCTGAGATTAAGAATCTACAGGTAAAAGCAAGCGTTACGGATAAAGAAAATGTGAAATCAATGCGTAGTAAAGAGATTATTATCAAGTAGTATGAAGCGTATCTATTTATATTTTAAAGAAAAGGTTGAGAAGAAGGAGTTTTCCTCCAGAGGGATGCGAGTTTTCCTCTTTTGGGGACTCGGTCTTTTTTCCACTATCTGGTTTCTGGTACGGGTTATTCCGAAACCTTCCCGTGCCAGTTATCCATGTATGCAGACAGCAGCACCATTAATGTCCGCATTTGTCATGTATTTACTCTCGTTCACGGGAGTCTGGGTGAGCCTGCGTAAGTTGCGCGAGGCATTCCGTAATAGAAAAGCAGTGATAGGTTTTGGGGCTTTTGCAGGTCTTTGTTTTTTCGGGACTTTGATGTTGGTAGAAAACAGTACTGACCTGTTGGCACAAGCTTTTCTTCCGGCGAGAGAACCGCGTATGGCATGGGGAAAAAATAATCCGGTGGGGGAGGCGAAAGGTATTTATCCGGGTCGGGTGGTATGGGCCCATGCGCCGGGTGCCGCCACATGGGAGAAAGGAGACGGCTTTTGGTTCGAAGATCGCTGGAATAATCAGGCAGATGCCGACTGGCTTCTAAACCAGTCTCTCTTGTCTTTGACCGGAGAAAAGAAAGAAAAGGCGGCTTGGAAATCTCTTTTTCTTTATTTCAATCGGCAGCATGGCAAAGGGAAGCGTGGATATAAGAAAGGAGAAAGGATTGCTATCAAGATTAATCAGAATAATACTTTCTCCCATGAAGATTGTGAGCAGTTGAATGCTTCTCCGCATCTGACGCTTGCTTTGCTTCGTAGTTTGGTGAATGACGGCGGAGTGCCTCAAGAGCAAATCACAGTATTTGATGCCAGCCGTTTTATTACGAAAGCTCTTTATGATAAATGTCATGCCGAATTTCCCGGTGTTGTATATCTGGATAATGAAGGTGGAAACGGGCGTACCCGATCGACTTATACGGCAGATGCCATTCCATATTCAGCTGATAATGGCCGTTTAGCGAGAGGATTGGCAAACTGTGCACTTGAGGCTGATTATCTGATAAATATGGCATTACTGAAGGGACATGGCGGACAGGGGGTAACACTCTGTGCGAAAAACTGGTATGGAGTAACGGACATCAACCGGGACTTCCGTAAAAATCAGCATAATAATTTCAATCAGGACCGTGGTGGAAAACCGCGCTATATGACCTTTACCGATTATATGGCACATAAGGATCTGGGACAAAAGACAATGCTCTTTCTGATAGATGGTCTGTACGGTTCGGAAAAGGTGAATGGAGCGCCTTCCGGTAAATGGAAGATGTCACCGTTTAATGGAGACTGGCCTTGCTCACTGCTGGCTTCCCAGGATCCGGTAGCCATTGATGCGGTGGGTATTGATTTCCTGAGTGCAGAGTTTCCGCGTATGGCCGATGTGGATTATTGCGATATGTATCTGGTAGAAGCTGCTCTGGCAGACCGCCCGTTGTCCACTACTTTTTATGATCCGGAAAGAGATGGCACAGGAGTTGGCAGTCTCGGAGTCTTGGAACATTGGAATAATCCGGAAGAAAAGAAATATAGCCGCAATATGGGAAAAGACATTGGAATAGAGTTAGTCTATTTACATAAATAAGATACTGTCTGCTTGGTTGAGACGATTTTTCAAGTATTTGATGGAATACTGATAATCGTCTCTTTTTTATCTGCCTATTTTTGTAACCAAGAAAGATAATCCTTATATATCTAATGAAATGAATACAAAAATAAAAAAATGGTTCTTTAAGACTTGTCCGAAGAGTGGACGGATTGTTGGAATCAACAAGAAAAATGTTGTTTTGAAGATTTGCTTTCCTCTGTTCGGATTAGCTGCTTTGATTTGGTTTCTGATACGTGTTGTGCCGAAACCTTCGAGGATAGAATATCCCTGTCAGCAAATCGCTGCTCCTATCGCTTTTTCTTTTGTAGCTTTTATCAGTAGCACATTAGTTGGATTTGGTACGTGGAAACGTTTCAAACTTTTGTGGCATTCCCGTAGGTTCTATATGGGCTTATCCGTATTGGCAGTCGGTATATTACTGTCGGGTACCTTATATATAATGTCTGTGGATAATTCTCTGATGGGGCAGGTTATTCGTAAGCAGATTGATAATGGTACTGATATGGGACGTTTTGTGCCTATTGACGCTCCCAACACTCCGATGGGAGTAGCCAGAGGAATTCATCCGGGGCGGGTGGCATGGGCACATGATCCGAAAGCTGCTGCCTGGGATGGAAAAAGAGGACTTTATTCGGATCCGGATAATAACAGTCAGACACGGGTCGATGATATGATGGAGGGAGTGATAATTGCACTGACCCGCCAGAATACGATTGATAAAGCATGGGATGAATTGTTCAGAACCTTTAATTATAAGAAGGGTAAAGGTGCAGTAAAGTATAAGAAAGGTGAGAAGATTGCTGTTAAAATCAATCTGAATGACAATGGTGGAACTAATATCATTGATGCTACTCCGCAGTCTGTGTATTCTTTGTTGCATCAATTGGTAGATATCATGAAGGTTCCTCAGAACTGTATTACGGTATATGATGCACAGCGTCGGGGCATTTCGGCTGTTTACGATTATGTACAGCCGGTTTATCCAAATGTCAATTATCAGAATTGGGGAGGATTTGTTCCCGATGTAATTCGTTATTCCAGTGAGATTACCGATGCCGGTGCCCGAAGTTTGGCACGTGCGGCTTACGAAGCCGACTATATGATTAACATGGCATTGATGAAAAGGCACTCTGAACCGACCGATAAATGGCGGGACAGTGCCGGACAGACAGCTATAACTGCTACCGGTAAGAATCAGTTCGGTTCAATAGGCAATGTACCGCCCTTGCATCTTTCTATTCGTGATTGGTCTTCTTTCCGTGGTATGGGTACTTATAATAGCATTGTCGATCTGATGGCTCACGAACGTATAGGTGGAAATACCTTAGTATATCTGGTGGATGCTATGTACGTAAATCCCAAACATAACGGAAAAGCGGTACGTTTCCAACTTCCCCCGTTCAATAACGGTTGGACTTCCAGTTTCCTGGCTTCCAATGATCAGGTTGCTATCGAATCAGTGGTACTTGATTTCATTTATTCGGAACTTCCTTTGTGTGCCAATGCCGACAACTTTCTTCATGAAGCGGCGAATATAGGCAATCCTCCTTCGGGGATAGCTTATATCGGAAAAGAACAAGGTAGCCTGGGCGTACATGAACATTGGAATAACCCAACGCACCGGATGTACAGCCGTAATCTGGGCACAGGTAAAGGAATCGAATTATACAGAGTTCCATTGAATGAAAAGCGTCCGGCAATAGAATACTTCTACGCAGATGAAAATGCCTTGCATTATAAAACATCCCATGCAGAAGAAGTACGATTGAATGGAAAACGTTTGGAAGATGCAGAAGGTATCATCCCTTTATCTATCTCTAAAACGACTGTTTTTAATCTGGAGGTTTTGGTTAATAAAAAAGTAACATCTTCGCAACGTGTAGTGGTACGTCGTTTGGAGGATATAGGGATATGCCAGGCTAAAGATATGGAAAGGCAGGGTTCTGCATTCTTGAATGAGGATGGTTCGGTAGAATTCAAAGGTGAAAAAGGTAGCTCTGAAGGAAGTGTGAGTTGGAAAGTAAATATTCCACATAAAGGTGAATATTACTTAGTAGTATCTTATACGGGTGGCAATCCGGTTCCTTCTTACTTATATATTAATGGAGAGAAAATCAGTGAGAATATCGGCTATTTGGCTACATTGGGTGAGAAGCGCGGAGAGTTTGTTTTTCCTATAGTGTTGGCAAAAGGTACCAATGAACTGCGTTTGGAACATCCGGGACGGCGCAGTAATAAGATATATGCAGTGAATATAGCAAAGGAAATTAAATAGTTAATTTATAAATACTAACCATGAAAACGAAAAAGAATTTATTACTGTTGTTGATGTTATTTGTTCTGCCATTCACTTTGCAGGCTGAAACATTCAATGTGAAGAAGTACGGTGCACGGGGAAATGGTAGAAGGATGGATTCACCGGCCATTCAGAAGGCAATTGATGCTTGTTATAAAGCAGGTGGTGGAACGGTGCTTGTACCTGCCGGAACCTATTTGTCTGCTACTATCGTGCTAAAAGATAATGTAACTTTGCATTTGGAGAAAGATGCCCTTATTCTGGGCACTACCGATTATAAAGCTTACGATAACCTTGATCCTTTTACGGAAGGCCTGGGTATTGATGTCGGTTGGGCATTGCTGGTAGCGGTGGATGCTAAAAATGTGGCATTGGAGGGTGAAGGTGCTATCGATGGTCAAGGTTCGGCTTTGAAAGAGCGGCATATAAAAGTAGATACCCGCCCGGAAGGACAGCGTTGGGGATTGCGCCCTTTCCTGTTGCGCTGGGTTCGCTGTGAAGGGGTACGTGTGGAAGGGGTTACTTTAAAATATGCAGGTGCCTGGACTTCCCACTATTTCCAATGCCGTAATGTGAATATCCATAATGTGACGATCCGCAGCTTTGGAGTAGCCCATAATGACGGTATTAATATTGATGGTTGCCAGCATGTACGCATTAGTAATTGTGATATTGTCAGTGGTGACGATGCTCTTTGCTTCAAGACTACTGCCAGTAAAATGGGATGTGATGACATCATTGTTACAGATATGAAGTTGAAAAGTAATCAGGCAGGCATCAAGATGGGAACAGAATCTATGGCAGGATTTGAGAATATCAAGATTAGTAATTGCCATATTTATGATACCAAGAATGGAGGTATTAAGCTGTTCTCTGTAGATGGAGCCCATTTGCGCAATGTGGAAATCTCTGATATCACGATGGATGAAGTACGTACGCCGATGCTATTTCGTTTGGGTGCCCGCCTGAGTGTATTCCGTAAACAGGAAGATACCCAGCAGCTTATCGGCGTCTTTGAAAATGTAACAATACGTAATGTGAAAGCGGTGGCTGCCGATAAGGCTCAACTGACGCCTCCTTCCGGCATTCTGATTACAGGTATTCCAGGACATTACATCACAAACCTGACTTTGGAAAACATTCATATTCGTTTATTGGGTACAGGAACTCCTGAGGATGCCTTATCTCAGGTACCTGAAGCTATCGATAAATACCCGGAGGTGAAGACTTTCGGTCCTAAGATTCCGGCATACGGAGTATGGGCACGCCATGTGAAAGGGTTGAAGCTGAAGAATGTTACGTTTGAGTTGAAGAACCCCGATGCTCGTCCTGAGATTATTTGTGAAGATGGGGATATGCAAATATATAAATGATGAATACCATGAAAAAACTATTGAATACAGCATTATTGCTGTTTGCAGTATTAATGACGTCTTGTACAGCTCCTGATGCATGGGAGTTAGTATCTAAAGACAGCAACATCCGTTTTGTCTTGGAAAATAAACAAGAAAATCTTAGTTACTCTGTCTTTTATAAAGATGGAGTGGCGATGGAGAAATCTCTTTTAGGGCTGGTTATGGATAATTGTGAGTATGGAAAAAACGCACAATTTGTTTCCGCTTCTGCTGTGAAAGATATCTCTAATGCTTATCAGCTAAAATCCGGTAAGAAAATGAATACTACGGAAGAGTGTCGCGAACAGACTTTTACTTTCCGTACCAAAGAGGATAAACAGTTTAATTTGATTGTGAGAATATATAATGATGGAGTGGCTTTCCGTTATGAACTACCCGGAGAGGATGGACAAATGCACACTATCCAGGCCGAGCATACGGAATTTGCCGTACCCGTAAATGGAAAAGCTTGGATACATCCGTATGACTGGAACGATCGTCACAAACCGAGTTATGAACAATATTGCCAAAGTGAAATAGATATCCGTTCGGAATGTGGACATGGACGTGGTTGGGCATTCCCTATGTTATTCAACACCAACGGAGTCTGGATGATGATAACGGAAGCTCACCTGGATGGCTCATATCCTGCTACTCATATTGATAATGCCGGAACAGGTAAAGCCTATAAAATCCGCTTTCCGGAACCGGATGAACCAATTGTACCGGATGCAGTAGAACCGGTATCGGAATTACCGTGGTTCACTCCCTGGCGTGCCATTATCATAGGAGACAATCTGAATACCATATTCCAGACACAAATGATTTCACACCTGAATCCTGCATCTGTAGTGAATGATGAATCCTGGATAAAGGCAGGACGCGCTTCCTGGAGTTGGTGGTCTAATGGCGGTACTCCACGTGATTATAAAGCACAGCTGAAATATGTGGATCTTAGCGCTGAAATGGGTTGGGAATATATGCTGATTGATGCAGGCTGGCAACGCATGGGCAATGGTGGCACTATGGAAGATGTTGTGAAATACGCACAGCAAAAGGGAGTAGGTGTCTGGTTATGGTACCATTCCGGTGCAGGGCGTGACAACGATTCTATACCGACGCACCGTCTGATGAGCGATCCGGAATTACGTCGTGCGGAAATGCAACGCATCAGTGAAATTGGTGTGAAAGGAATTAAGGTCGATTTCTTTGATACAGACAAACAACGCATCATACAACTTTATCCGGCTTTATTGAAAGATGCGGCAGATAATCATTTGCTGGTAGATCTTCATGGTGCCACTTTACCCCGTGGCTTTGAACGTACGTATCCGAATATGCTGACCACGGAAGCTATCCGGGGTGCGGAAACTTTGGGGCGTCAGGAACGTTGCGACCAGGCAGCAAAACACAATGCTACTGTACCTTTCACACGCAATGTGGTCGGTTCTATGGACTATACCCCGGTGACTTTCTCTGATAAAGTACGCCAGGGGGTACCTGCTATACGTAAGACAACTATGGGGCATCAGTTAGCTCTTGCAGTAGTCTTTGAATCCGGTTTCCAATGTTTTGCTGATAAAGCGGAGTCTTATCTTTCCTTGCCGGAACAACCCAAACAATTCCTGAAAGATGTTCCTGCTGCCTGGGACGAAAGCATCTTGTTGGCTGGCTATCCGGCTGATTATGCTGTTGTGGCACGTCGTTCCGGTGATATTTGGTATATTGGCGGTATCAGTGGTAAGGAAGAAGAACGTGAAATAGAATTTACCTTGCCTGCCGGATGTGAAGGTAAATCATTCACTATGATTATAGATGGAAAAGATAAGGATAGTTTTGACTACATGCCTGTAGAAAATACAAATGGGACGGTAAAAGTGAAAGTTCTTCCGAACGGTGGCTTTGCCGGTATGATTCGATGATAATAACGCTATTGTAACAAAATGGAAAGAATGAAGAAAATTTTGATTGTAGGGGCGATGGCCCTGTTGATGCTATGTCCTGCCAAAGCACAGATTGCATGGCAGCAAGTGGAGCCTGGCGTCTGGAAAGGCGTGGTAGGCACTCCTGAAGAATATTCATTATTGGGTGTGGCCGGTGTCACGCCACAAAAGGAAGGTTTTGCCCGCTTGCCGGAGGTGACATTGCCTGAATTGGCGAACGAAATTGTAGGTTCCATACAAGATGGTAAAACAAGTCTCCGCATTCCTTTGCAACGCAAAGAACAGTTGTACGGCTTTGGACTGAACTTTCAGACGGTACACCAGCGTGGCAAGATCCTGAACTTGCATGTAGATCATTATGGTGGACGTGATAATGGGCGTACACATGCTCCTGTCCCCTTTTATATTTCCAGTTCCGGTTATGGAGTACTGATTAATTCGGCACGTTATCTGACAGTATATGCAGGTAGCGGCGCACGTAAGGACAGTCCGAATGCTCCGGTGGCTAAAGACCGTAATCTGGATAAGACCTGGACATCGGCTCCTTATTCGGATGCCGTTTCGATCTTGGTTCCTGCTCCGGGTGCTGAAATTTATCTGTTCGCCGGGCCTACTCCTATGGATGTTGTCCGTCGTTATAACCTGCTCTGTGGAGGAGGTACATTGCCTCCGCGTTGGGGGCTGGGTTTTACGCAACGTACAAAGAAGCTCTATACAGCCGAAGACGTGAAGAACGAAGCGGATGAATTTGAACAACGTGGTTTCCCGTTGGACTTCATCGGACTGGAACCGGGTTGGCAAAGCAAAGCATATCCTTGTACCTTTGAGTGGGATGCTACCCGCTATCCGGATCCCGCCGGCTTTGTGAAAGATATGTTGGCTAAAGGAGTACGCATCAACTTATGGACAAACCCATACGTATCTCCCGATTCAAAGATATATAAGGATATGTATCCGGTAAGCGGCTCACACACTGTATGGTGTGGCATCGTGCCCGACTTGGCAGGTGAGAAAGCCCGTAAAATTTGGATGGATAAGCTGGAGCAAGAACACGTGAATATCGGTGTCAGCGGTTATAAAGTGGATGAAGTGGATGGATACGACCGTTATGTCTGGCCGGATGTGGCTACTTTCCCTAGTGGAATTGCTGCCGAACAGATGCGTCAGACTTATGGCTTGTGGGTGCAACGCACTACTGCGGAATTATACAAGAAGCGTAATCAACGTACCTTCGGATTGGTTCGTGCATCAAATGCCGGTGCTGCTTCCTTCCCTTATGTGATTTATAATGATTATTACAGTCATCAGGACTTCATTACCGCTCTGATTAACTCTGGATTTAGTGGTGTATTGTGGACTCCGGAAGTACGTAGTTCCAGTTCATCGGAAGACTGGTTACGCCGTTTCCAGTCTGTAGTATTCTCACCGATGGCAATGATTAATGCTTGGGCAAGTGGTACGAAGCCTTGGACATTCCCCGAAGTAGAGAATCAGATAAAAGAGTATGCAATGCTGCGTATGCAGATGATGCCATACTGGTATAGTGAATTTGCACGTTATCATTTCGATGGTATTCCTCCATTCCGTGCCATGAATCTGGAAGCGGGTTTCAATCCTGAACAAGGAACTACAGCGAAACTGTCGGATGCAAATCTGGAAGAGAATCCTTATCTGGAAGCGGTTTCCAAGGAAATTAAGGATCAGTATATGGCTGGTGAATATCTGTTGGTAGCTCCTATGTTCAAGGGCCAGAAAGAGCGTACAGTGGTATTGCCTAAGGGAGACTGGTACGATTTCTATACGGGGAAATATGTGGGTAATGGCGAGAAGATTACTGTTACACCGGGCTTGGACCGTATTCCGGTATATGTAAAGGATGGGGCTATCCTGCCATTTATGGAGGCTCGTCTGCATGCACCGAAAGCAGGCGAGAAGGTGAATCTGGAAATTCGTCATTATGGAAAAGCGGATGGTGCTTACCGGCTGTATGATGATGACGGTGAAACATTCGATTATGAGAATGGCGCCTATTCCTGGCGTGATATCACTGTGACACGAGATAAGAAAGGCAAGCTGAAAGGTGTTATATCAAAAGCTGAAAAAGGGAAACCGAACAGCATTGCCAATGTAACCTGGAAGTTTATGACAGAAGAATGATAAGATTATGAAGAATATATTGACGACCTGTTTATTTCTCTGCCTTCTCCTCACGGTGCATGCAGCAGATAATCCAAATGTGAAGAAGCTCTTCACCGTTACATCCGGCGAACTGAAACTGACCTTTATGGTGGGTACGGACGATCGCCTTTATCAATTGGGCTTTGGAGATGCTGCCCGCGAAGTAGAGCCTCCTGCTAAGATGCCCTCACGTGAGTGGGAATTTCTTCCTCCTTATGGAAACGGTGTCCTGACAGAACCGGCTATCCAGGCAACTCATGTAGATGGGAATACATCTACGGAACTTCACTACACCGGACATCGTACTGAAGCGCTGGCCCCGGGTATCGAACAAACCGTTATTTCACTGAAAGACCCTGCCTATCCTTTCAGCGTGGATATCTATATCAAGTGCTATGCAGATAATAGCATGATGGAAATCTGGACTACCGTTACTCATAATGAGAAAGGCAAAGTCATCTTGCATCGTTTTGCTTCTGCTGCCCCGGTGGTAAAAGCAAAGGAATACTGGCTTACTCAATTCTCGGGTAACTATAAGCGCGAAGCGACCCTCAATGAAGAACGCCTTTCGGAAGGAGTCAAGATTCTGGATTCCAAGTTAGGCATCCGTGCGCATCAGATGCGTATTCCTTCTTTTATCCTCTCCCTGAACGGACCGGCTAAAGAGAATGAAGGTGAGGTACTGGCTGCTTCTTTGCGTTGGAGTGGCAGTTTCCAGTTTGCTTTCGATGTAGACTGGAACAAGAACCTGCGTTTGCTGACCGGTATGAATCCTTTGGGCTCGCAGTACAATCTGGAGCGTGGCGGTACATTTACTACACCCGCCATTCTCTACACGTACAGTAAGCAGGGTAAGGGAGAAGCCAGCCGTCGTTTCCATCGCTGGGCTATGGCAAATGCCATCCGCGATGCAGAAAAAGACCGCCCTGTATTGCTGAACAACTGGGAGGCTACGCACTGCGATTTTGATGAAGACCGCCTGAAGCAACTCTTTGACGGTGCCCGCCAGGTGGGTGCTGAACTTTTCTTATTAGATGATGGCTGGTTCGGAAACGGACCTTACTCCCGTGATGATGATAAGCATGGTTTGGGAGATTGGGACCCTTCTACCAAGAAGTTACCAAAGGGGCTGTCATATATTGCCAAAGAAGCATTGAAGCGTAAAGTTGGCTTCGGTATCTGGCTGGAACCCGAGATGGTGAATCCTCAAAGTGAACTTTATCAGAAACATCCCGATTGGATCATTACTCAATCCAAGCGTGAACCGATACTGGGTCGCCATCAGGAAATACTGGACCTTACCCGTCCCGAAGTACAGGCTTTTGAATGGGACATTATCGACAAAACCTTGCGGCCTAACCCGGATATCACTTATGTGAAGTGGGATTGTAACCGCTATATCACCCAGCCCGGCTCTTCTTATTTGCAGCCTGCCGATCAGAGTCATCTCTGGATAGACTATAACTGGGGGCTTTACCGTCTGATGGATCGTTTTGCCAAAGGCTTCCCCAATGTGATGGCCATGCTTTGTGCAGGCGGATCGGGACGTGTGGACTATGGCGCAATGCCCTATTTCCATTCCTTCTGGCCCAGTGACAACACAGATCCGTTGGGACGTATCAAGATACAATGGGGCTTCTCACATTTCTTCCCTGCAAATACGATCTCCGCTCATGTCACCCGTATGGGTAAACGTCATTTGAAGATGGCAATAGATGTGGCATTGAGCGGTGCATTCGGAATAGACTTGGCATTGGATAAGGCTACGGCTGAAGAACGCGCGCAGATTGCTGATGCTGTGAAATTGTATAAAGAGCGTATCCGTCCGTTGGTGATGCATGGTGAACTTTATCGCCTGGTTTCTCCCTATGAGTCGCCACTGGCTTCTTTGAGTTATGTTTCAACAGATAAGGAAAAGGCGGTTGTTTACTTCTACCAGACTAAAGATGGCAATGAACCCCGGGTAATGCTTGGTGGACTTGATGCCCATAAGAAATATCGTGTGGAGGAAGTAAGTCTGGCAAAGGGAGTGACTTCCCGTTTCCCTGCCAATGGCAAGGTATTTACGGGAGCGGAACTGATGGAAAAAGGTCTGGAGAATCCCTTGAATACCCAGTTTGAGAGTGCAGTATTGATATTAATAGCAAATAATTAAACACAATAACCTTATGAACTTGAGAAGAACCTTATTACTTTTCTCTTTCATCTTTGCCGGTTCGCTGGCCATTGCGCAGCCGAAAGATCGTTGGACTATTCAGGATGATGGAGCTATTCGCTGGGATATCAATGACAAAATCCCGCACAGTGATCATCTGGAGATGAGTGGGCAACAACTTTCCGTTGTCCTTCGTTACGGTGTGGATGCGCAGAAGCGTTTCCATCTGAACCGCAGTCTTGTTTTTCCTATGCTTCGTATGCATCCCAATAAGACACAGAACAATCTGAAGCAACGTTTCGATGTGAATATTCCCGCTTTAGTTACAGTGGATGATCAAACCCTGCTGAATGAAGAAGTACGCGACGTGACCTTCGATGGTATCATGCGCGTGGAAAGCAGTTTCGGCTATGTTCACCGGCGCAAAGAACTGAAAGATGCCGTGCAATTGACGCGTGTACTTTATCCTTCTACCAATGCTGCGCGCTATTGTGAGGAATATACTTTCAAGAATAGTAGTCCTAATCAGATCACATTGCGGGTGCCTGAGTGGCGAGTTGCCTATACTACTCCTAAAGAAGCCGGTGTATATGGTGCCTACCGCATTGAAGCGGGGCTTTCCAAAAGTGGTACATTTGTTTTGAAACCGGGCGAAACGCTTGAATTCTATGCCATCTTCTCGGGACGGAAGTTGGCGGACGCTTCGTCTGCCCAGGAGGATACGGCTTTTTCCCGCATCAATATCCTTAGCGAACGTGCCGGACGTGAAGCGCTTATCAGTCAATGGTGGAGCAATCTGGTTTTGGACACACCCGATCCCGTGCTCAATCGCATGTTTGCCTTCGCCAAACTACGTGGTGCCGAAAGCATCTATCGCACGAAAGGCGGATTGATGCATGGTCCCGGTGGTGAAGCCTATTATGCGGCTGTCTGGGCTAACGACCAGGCAGAGTATATCAATCCTTTCTTCCCCTTTCTGGGTTATGAGGTTGGTGATGAGTCTGCATTGAACTCTTTCCGCCACTTTGCCCGCTATATGAATCCGGAGTATAAACCTATTCCGAGTTCCATCATTTCCGAAGGTGTCAGCTTCTGGCATGGTGCCAAGGATAGGGGAGACGGTGCGATGATTGCTTACGGTGCCGCACGCTATGCGTTGGCTCGTGGAGACAAGGCGGAAGCGCGTGAACTGTGGCCTCTGATCGAATGGTGTCTGGAGTATTGCAACCGTAAACTAACTCCCGCCGGCGTGGTTGCATCGAATTCGGATGAATTGGAGAATCGCTTCCCGGCTGGTGATGCAAACCTATGCACTTCTACGCTTTACTACGATGCCTTGCGTTCAGCCGTTATGCTGGGACGTGAATTGGGAGTATCGGCAAAGCAGTTGAATACGTATCGTGATCAAGCGAATGCTTTAGAGAAAGCCATAGAAAAACATTTTGGTTATGAGATAGAAGGTTTCCACAGTTACCGCTATTATGAAGGTAATGATATCCTGCGTTCCTGGATTTGTATGCCTCTTGTTATGGGTATCTACACCCGTGCGCAAGGCACTATCGATGCGCTCTTTTCGCCCCGCCTCTGGACGGACGACGGATTATTGACGCAAGCTGGTACCGAAACCTTCTGGGACCGTAGTACCCTCTATGCTTTGCGTGGCACCATTGCTGCCGGAGAAGTGGAGAAAGGCATGAACTTCCTCAAGAAGTATTCACATCGCCGTTTGTTGGGCGATCATGTGCCTTATGCCATTGAAGCGTGGCCCGAAGGAGATCAGCGTCATCTTTCTGCTGAAAGTGGATTATATTGCCGTATCTATACCGAAGGTTTGTTTGGCATCCGACCCACAGGATTGCGCAGTTTCGAGATGACTCCCCGTTTGCCACAGGAGTGGGAATATATGAATCTGAATCGTGTACGTGCTTTCAATTCGGAGTTTGATATTCGTGTATCCCGTGCAGGAAAGAAGTTACATGTAGAAGTATTGAAAGGCGGCAAATCAGTGCTGAAGAAGAGTGTGACGGAAGGGGCAACGATAAAGGTGAATTTATAATCTATTTGTATAAATTTATAGTCAATTTCGCTTTTCGAAAACGTGGTTTTTAACTACTTGTTTATCAAGAGCGTTAAGGTGACGCATAATGAGTATACGAGTGAATAGGGTTCAGTATACGACTGAACCCTATTCAGTATACGACTGAAATAGGATAAGATTTCGACTGATTTGCACTATAAAATTATTCTGTAACTATTTAGTGACGCCGGACTAACTTTTCTTTTCTCCTTATATTGTTTATTTCACCTTAATATTCTATATTATTTCCGGGCTTTTCTTATTTTTGTGTGCAAAACATATCTATACTGATGAAAACGAAAATATTGATGATCTTTCTAATTTGCTCATTTCCAGTTTTGTGCTTATGGGCAGAACATTCCAAATATTCATTTTACTATAGCCAGAAACTGAATGAAGGGATTTCCCAACTTTCCGTGATGACCATTTGCCAAGATACCCGGGGATACCTTTGGCTGGGAACACGTAATGGGCTGAATCGTTATAATGGCAGTGAATATACCGTCTTTCGTCACCATCCGGGAGATTCTCTGAGTTTGGCAGACAATGAAGTCAATGAGATATGCGAAGATCATAGCAAAAATTTATGGATAGGTACCAGTCGGGGGTTAAGCCGGATGTGTCTTCGCACCGAACATATCCGCAATTATTATAATATAGATGGACTTTCCAGTGCAAGTATCCTTTCTCTTTTAGTTGATAGTTCCGGCAGAGTATGGGTGGGTACTCGTAACGGACTTTGTTGTTACATTCCCAAACAAGACAACTTTAAAAGGGTGGAGTTTGTGGAAAACTTCAATAGTTCTGTCACTGCCCTGATGGAAGATAAGGCAGGTAATTTCTGGATAGGCACGGCGGCAAACGGAGTTTACCAGTGTAACAAACAGATGCAGGTGATTAATCACTATGACCGTCGTGCCGGTTTACCGGACAATAGTATTTCCACTCTTTATGAAGATTCTTATCATCGTATCTGGGTAGGTTGTCAATTTGGCGGACTGAACTGCATTGATGTCCGTAACCGTAAAATAACTTCTTATACATCTGCCAACAGTGGTCTGAAGAATAATTATGTCCGTTGTCTTGCCGAATGGGATGGAGAAATGCTGATTGGTACTTTTGATGGTATTTATGCTTATGCACCGTTGAAGGACCAGATTCGTAAAGTCAGCAGCTATGACGAACCTGGGCGTGGCTTGGGGCATTTTTCCATTTATGCTTTTTGTCGTGATCATACCGGTACGTTGTGGATTGGTACTTTTGCCGGTGGTGTCACTTGGCTGAGTTCTCTTACCGACCGCTTCATTCATCATGCTCCGGGAAAGGCGGTGAATCAGCAAACGGGAATCTATGGAACGGCTTGTGTCGATAAACAGAAAAAATTATGGATAGCTACTGAGGGGTATGGATTGCTTCAATATGAAATTTCGACAGGAGAAGGGCAGTTTTATCTGATTGATAAGGACAGCTATTCCGTACATAATTCGAATGTCATCAAAACGGTATATGCTGAGGAAGACTGTATCTGGTGCGGTACGGTATTGGGTGAGGTCTATCGTTTTGATCTTGCTACCCGGCGTTTCTCTTTATTTTATAAATATCCCATAGAACTTGCTATTTATGGTATTGTGCGTGATGCAGACGGCAATTTATGGGTAGGAACTTCAAAAGGCGGATATGCACTGACTTGCTTTACTCCTGCCGGTGAGCGGAAGACAGAGTTTACCGGACCGAAAGGAGAGAAATTGCATTTCTCTTCCGTTCGTTGCATGGCGGAAGAGAGTCCCGGTGTGTTATTGATAGGTATGCGTTCTGCCGGACTTTACCGTTTTAATACCCGTACAGGGGAAATGACTGTATTCCGCACATCTCGTCCGGAACAAGAAATGCAAATTCCAAGTAACTATATATCTTCTATATTATCAACCAGATCCGGTGATGTATGGGTGTCTACCTATGGAGGCGGTATTTTTCAACTGGATAAACGCGGTGGTGTACTTCGCCGGATAACAGAGAAAGAAGGATTGATGGGAGGGGATATTTGTAAATTGCTGGAGGGAGCGGACGGAAATCTATGGATGAGTTCGTTGCAGGGAATTTCCTCTTATTCTCCATCCACTGGGGAGATTAAAAACTTTCCATTCAATAATGGTATTCATTTGCGTGAATTTACATACCGGGGTGGGGTAGCCATGCCGGACGGTACATTGTGCTTTACCGGTAATGATGGCTTTATTACTTTTTATACACCGGAGATGCCGATGAATCGTTTTGTACCGCCAATTGTATTGGAAAACCTGTTAGTGAATAATCGTGTGGTGCGTGCAGACGATGGAACAGGAATCTTAAGTGGGTTGCTTAATGAAGCGGAGGGTATCAGATTGCGGTATAATCAGAATAATCTGGCAATAGACTATAAAGCGTTGAATTTCATTAATCCGGATATGAACCGGTATGCCTATAAATTGGAAGGATATGATGAGGACTGGAACAATGTAGGAGAACGCAGTACAGCTTACTATACCAATCTGCGTCCCGGTACCTATCTTTTTCATGTCAAAGCCTGTAACAATGACGGGGTGTGGAATGAGGAAGGAAAAACTTTGAAGATTGTCATTACACCGCCTTTATGGGCTACCTGGTATGCTTACCTGCTTTATGGATTATTGGTGGTAGGAGTGCTTTACGCGATCTTCCATTATTTTAATGCCCGCCGCCGCTTGAGGGAAAGGCTGCAAATGGAGCAGAAAGAGAAACTTCAACAGGAAGAGTTTCATCAGGCGAAGATGCATCTGTTCACGAATTTCGCCCATGAGTTACGTACTCCCCTGACACTGATTATCACTCCCTTTGAAGAACTGGTGAAGCGGATGGATATGACTATGGAATTGCGGGATAAACTGATGGTCATTTATAAAAATGCCCAACGGCTTCTTTTATTGGTCAATCAACTGATGGACTTGCAGAAAAACCAAAGTGGTACGATGGAATTGCAAGTCACGGAGAATAATGTATATGAGTTTGTCACGGAGATTTACTGTGCGTTCAATCAGATAGCGCAAACTAATGAAATCACTTTCACACTGGATTGCCAGGACCGGGAGTTCCAGGCCTGGTATGATAAAGTGCTGCTTGAGAAGGTCGTATTCAATTTACTGTCCAATGCATTCAAGTATACTCCTTCCGGCAAAGATATATGTATGTCGGTAGAATGTATTCCGGCGGGAGAGTTGGAAGAATCGTATAGAAAAGAAGTAGCCCCTTCTGCCCTGTATATGATGTTGCAGGTAGTGGATGCAGGTTGTGGAATCCCACCGCAGGAACGGGATAAGGTTTTCACACCTTTCTACCGGATACCTGAAACCTCAGGGGTAAATGTACCGGGTACAGGCATCGGGCTTAGTCTGGTATATTCCATTGTGAAGCTGCATAAGGGAATGATTCGTATTGAAGACCGGGAGGATGGAACGGATGGTGCGCGGTTTATTGTTCTGCTGCCTGTTTCCCGTGAAGCTTTTACAGCAGAAGAGACGGATTCTATGCCTGTGGAAACGATTGGCGATACGGCATTTGCACAGCCGGTGGAGAAACCGCAAGCATCTCCCATTGGAGAAATAGCGCCTAAAAAGCCGGTGCTTCTCTTGGTGGAAGATGACAAGGACGTACGGGATTACCTGCATAAATCTTTGGAAAATGATTATGAAATCATCGAAGCGGCAAACGGTATAAAAGGATATGATAAAGCTATACAGTTCTTTCCGGATTTAGTGCTGAGTGATATCATGATGCCGAAGCGGAACGGGCTTGAACTTTGCTCTATGATTAAGAATGATGTCCGTATCGGGCATATTCCGGTGATACTGATGACTGCACGCTCCATGGTGATGCACATCAAGGAAGGTTTTCAGGCAGGAGCCGATGACTATGTTATTAAGCCTTTCAGTATGGATGTGCTTCGGATACGTATTCAGAGCCTGTTGCAGTCGAGAGAGCAATTAAAGAAACTGTATGGCAAACGCTTCTCGCCCGAAGTGGTAGGTGTAAGTACTACCTCGGCGGATGAACGCTTCTCACAGAAACTATATGAGATTATTGAGAAGAATATATCTGATCAGAATCTGGGTATAGAGATGCTTTGTGACCAGATCGGTATCAGCCGCGCCAATCTCTACCGCAAAATCAAAGCTATATCCGAGCTTTCTCCCACGGAACTGATACGTAATAAGCGTCTGGAGGTGGCATTGCGTTATCTGAAGGAGACTAATATGAGTGTTTCGGAAGTGGCAACTTTGTTGGGATTCAACAGTCATTCCTACTTCTCCAATTCGTTTAAAGCATTCTATGGGTTCACACCTACCGAGTTCGTACAGATGAACAGTGCGAACAAAGAGAAGATATAAGACGAAAAATAAGATTTAAGGCGGAAAGGAGTTTCCGCCTTTTTTGTCTCAAACGATTCCCACTACCGTCTCAAAATGCTTACTACATTTGTTTTGAGACATTATTACAAGTCAATGATACACGATTTATAACCCTCAGACCGGTGATGCCCTATCTTTGTGATGTGAAAAACAAGCTTAATTCAATCACTATGAAGTATAAAAGTCGTAGCATCGCAAAGGTTATAATACCTGTGTTTTTAGTGGTATCTCTATTTGCATTTACTACTCATACCACGGAACAACCGGAGGGAACTCCATTGTTTATAACGGGTATCACTCCTTATAAATCCGGAATGATCGTATCTCAAAAAGGTGTTCAGAAGGTTTCTATTTATTCATCAGATTATAAAGAACGCTTGCAAGAGTGGGAACTGGATGAAATACCTACCGGAGTTGCTACAGATGGAGACCAGATTTATGCAACAGTGGCAGGTGAACATAAGAATGGTGTTTATTTCCTGTCTGCTTCCAATCCTTCGGAGAAAGTCTTTGTAGAAACGGCATCCGGTGCTTGTGCTCCTTTGGTAAATACGGGTAATGGTAGGCTGTATATTTGTAACCAGTTTGCCGGCACAGTGTCAGAGTTGGATAAGAATGGAAAGAATATAGTAAGAACGGTGAAAGTATTGCGTGAACCGAAATCTGCTGTCTTCGATAAAGAAGGCAAACACTTGTTTGTTACCAATTTCTTACCTATGCAACGGGCGGATGTAGATACTGTAGCTGCTTGCGTATCGGTGATTGATATGAACAGTTTCCGGAAGATAAAGGATATTCAACTGGCCAACGGAAGCAATGCCTTGCGTGGAATGTCGCTTTCTCCGGACGGACGTTATTTGCTGGTTACTCATAACTTGGGCCGTTTCCAGGTTCCGACCTCCCAGTTGCAACAAGGTTGGATGAATACCAGTGCTATCAGTATCGTTAATCTGGCTACTCTGAACTTTGAGGGTGCCGTGTTGCTGGATGAACCGGAACGGGGTGCAGCAGGTATCTGGGATGTGAAGTGCACGGATGATAAGATTGTGGTCAGTCACTCCGGTACCCATGAGGTCAGTGTGATAGATTATCCTGCGTTTATTCAGAAGTTTGAGCAATATCCTCAAAAGGATGCTTTGGCGTATGATTTACGCTTTTTATATGGTATGCGTAGACGTGTAGCGTTGGTAGGTAATGGACCGCGTTGTATAATGCTGAAGGATGGAACAGCTGTTGTTCCTACTTATTTCTCTGATACATTGAATATCGTGGACTTGAATACGGCAAATGTTCAGTCGGTTGCCATGGTGAAGAATCGTACGGAAGACAGAATACAGCGTGGTGAGAAATACTTTAATGATGCGGAACATTGTTTCCAGAACTGGCAGTCGTGTAATGGATGCCATCCGGGAGATGCGCGTATGGATGCCATGAATTGGGATCTGATGAATGATGGCATTGGCAATTCTAAAAATTGCAAGAGCTTGTTATTTTCCCATGTAACTCCGCCTTGCATGATTTCTGGTATTCGTGCTCATGCCGAGATAGCTGTTCGTGCCGGATATAAGCTCATTCAGTTCAGTGATCTGCCGGAAGAGTTCGCAGAATGTGTGGATGAGTATCTAATGTCATTGAAACCGGTTCCCAGCCCTTATCTGGTAAATGGTGAACTTTCAGAGAAAGCTAAACGGGGGCGTAAGGTTTATGAGAAGTTTAATTGCGACGAATGTCATTCCGGTCCCTATTATACGGATATGAAGATGCACCGTATCGGCGAAGATATTGAATTTGAGAATGGGTGGGATACCCCGACACTGCGTGAAGTCTGGCGCACGGCTCCTTATCTGTTTGACGGACGTGCTGCCACTATGGAAGAAGTGTTCACGGTGCATAAGCATGGCATTGAAAAGAAAATATCAGCTAAGGAAGCGGAAGAACTTGCCGAATACGTGAATTCACTTTAATAAAACAAGAAAGAAAGCCATGATTATACACGAAAATATAGAGATCATTCATTATTTCCTGCAGGTTGATAAAGCTCCATTTGAGAAAATGCTGACTCAGTTGCTGGCGGAATATAAGGCTATCCATACTCCCGTACGTATGGTAATATTCGATGCACCGATGGATAATGAAGAATATATAGCCCGTTTTGCTTGCATCAGGGAAGCTGTGAAAGGAATTTTCAAGGAAAATCAACCTACTGTAAGTTATGTGGCACAACCCCCTCAGACAATGGGGTTGCTGATGGAAGTGCATGAAGTGAAGTTGACGGAACAAGATCACATTAAATACCGGATGCAAGGAGATTTGCCTTATATCACTATCGAAAGAGAAGGTTGTAAGCGCTTGTTCCTGAGTGGTGTGACGGGAGACGTGCTGCATCAAAGCATCCGCGAGCAATCTCATGAAGTTTTCTTCAGAATAGCCGGGGTCTTGGAAGCGGAAGATATGCCGGTTTCCTCAATTATACGTCAATGGAACTATATTGAAAAGATAACGGCTTGTGATACAACCGGACATCAGCATTATCAGGATTTCAATGATGCACGTTCGCTATTTTATAATGGCGTGGAGTGGACTACTGGTTATCCGGCGGCTACCGGTATCGGAACTCAGTGGGGGGGTATTATGATTGATGTGGATACTTTACTCTGTAAAGATAGAAGTGTCCGGGTTCTTGGGGTGGATAATCCTTTGCAGATTGCCGCTCATGCTTACTCACAGAATGTATTATTGGGAAAAAAAGATGCGGCTCTTCCTCAAAAGACCACTCCGAAATTCGAACGTGCCAAGGCTGTATGGAAAGAGGATCATGGTTTCGTATACGTATCGGGCACAGCCGCTATTCGTGGTGAACAGAGTCTGGAAGGCGTTGGTATTGAACAGCAAACCCTGACTACCTTGGAGAATATAGAATATCTGGTATCCCGTGATAACCTCAATCGTTCCGGTATCCCTGTTACGGAGAATGCTACCCTTATCACCTTCCGCGTGTATGTGAAACGTTGGGAAGATATGGAAAAAGCGAAACAGGTAGTGACAGAACGATATCCCGATTTACCTGCCATCTATACTTTAACAGATGTGTGCCGTTCGGAACTATTGATAGAGATAGAAGGAATGGGAGTGCTTTGCTGAGGCTGATTATTAACCATTAAAATAGATAAGTACATGAGATTAAAGCAAGTATTAACCTTGGCATTAATTGCCGCCTGCGGTATGGGATTCGTTTCTTGTACGGCAGAATCTAAAAAAACAGAACAAGTTATGACACAGGAAAAGGCAACGTATCAGAAGAAGTACACGAATGCTGACTTCTACAAGGACGGAAAGTTTGATCAGGAAGCTGCTAAAGAAGCATTCCTTGACATGTTTAAATTTTATGGCGTGCCTTACACTCCGCTGATGGAGAAAGATATCTGGTTCACAGATTTCGGTTTGGGCGACTTTGAGAATGTAGGTATGGGAGGCATCTTCTGGGTAAACGATCCTGAATATGGCTATTTTGCACATGCTATTTATTTGTTGCCGGGACAGATGATTCCGGAACATGCCCATGTCAAAACGGCATTCCCTGCGAAACACGAGTCGTGGATGGTAAATCACGGTTGGGTTTATAACTTCTCCGAAGTAGGAGATGAAACACCGAATGCTCCTGCGGTTCCGGCATCTCACGGTCCTATCAAGAGCAAGAATTTTGTGAAGCAGAATGTGGGTGATGTCCTCCGTCTGAAAGAGCTGGGTACTTTCCACTTTATGATGGCCGGTCCTGAGGGAGCCATTGTAGATGAGTGGGCATGTTACCATGATAACGATGGTTTGCGTTTTACTAATGGACAGGCTGCTTTGTAAATCATTCAATAATTAAGAATACCATGAGAAAGATTAATCATTTTGGAGTACCGACCACCACACCGCAACCGGGTGAGGTATATGCGGAAGGATTGAAGGTATGGCTGACTAACTTTAATGAAAGCCCCAATAAGATAGAATACTTGCGTTTTGAAGAAGGCAGTTGGATGCCTGAGCTGATTCAGAAAGTAGCACATATCGCTTACGAAGTAGATGATCTGGCGGCTGAACTGGAAGGTGCAAAAGTATTGGTTGAACCGATGCCGGGCGGAGAGAATCTGACAATTGCTTTCATTGAAGAAGAAGGTATTGCTTTGGAGTTAATGCAGTTTGATAAATAATCAATTAGTAGAAAGAAACTATGATGAATAAATTCATAAATGATCCGGATAATCTGACAGCTGAATTGCTGGAAGGATATGTAATGGCTTATAGTAATCAGGTAGCCATCGGCGGAGAAAATATTATTGTGCGTGCACATGCGAAAGCTGAAGATAAAGTAGCTGTGATCACTTTGGGTGGTTCCGGTCATGAACCCGCATTAAGCGGTTTCGTGGGCGACGGAATGTTGGACTGCTCTGTAGTCGGCGATATTTTTGCAGCTCCGGGTGCACAACGCTTGTTCCAGGCTTTGCAGATGTTCAAACGTGAGGCCGGTATCTTGCTTGTGGTGTTGAACCATTCCGGTGATATCATGAGTGCAAACATGGCATGCCAGTTGGCTGAACGTACAGGCATTAAGGTAAAGACTATCCTGACACACGATGATATCAGTGCCGGGCTGGATGCACCGGACGAAGATCGTCGCGGTCTGGCAGGTTGTGTTCCTTTGATTAAAATCGTTGGAGCTGCTGCTGAAGAAGGTAAGTCACTGGACGAGATTATTGAAATAGGTGAACGCTTCAATGCACGTTTGGCTACGTTAGCAGTGGCTATGAAGTCCTGTACCCATCCGCAAAACGGTATGACCATCTCCGATCTTCCGGACGGTGAAATCGAAATCGGCATGGGACAGCATGGAGAAGGTGGCGGCGGTCGCAAGCAACTGGTTTCTGCCAATGAAACAGCCGAAGAAATGATCGGTTTACTGATGAAGAAGCTACAGCCGAAAGCTGGTAACAAGGCTTTATTAATCATTAATGGTGTAGGGGCAACTACGCACATGGAGATGAATATCGTTTATCGCAAAGCTCATCAGGTGTTGGAAAATGCCGGAATCGAAGTGGCTGCTGCCCGTATCGGTGAGTTGCTGACTGTTCAGGAGCAGGCAGGTTTCCAGATGATTCTTGGTTTACTGGATGACGATCATATCGATTATCTGAACAATAAAATGTCTAATGCTCCTTATTGGACGACTATCGGTAAATAAAAGATGGATAAACTGACTATAGATGATTTCAAGGAGATGCTTCGTAATGCGCTGGTGTGCATTACGGAGCGCTCCGATGAATTCTCAAAACTGGATGCGGTATTGGGAGATGGCGATCATGGAACAGCTATCGTTCAATCCATGTCTGCTCTTGTTGCTACGGCTGATAAGGGCACTGAATTTAAGTCGATGCTGAATGACATGAGTTTTAACCTGATGCTTGAGATCAGTGGTTCGACCAGTACATTACTGGGTGGATTCTTCCTGGGAATGAGCGACCATGCGGAGGGCACCGAACTGGATGTGGCGGGTGTAAAGGCTATGTTTGCAGGTGGACTTGAAGGTGTGAGAAAACAAACAAAAGCAAAACAGGGAGATAAGACAATGATGGATGCCCTGATACCGGCGGTGGAAGCCATTCAGGCTTGTGATTCTGCTGATGTGAAGGCTATCCTGACAGCGGGTGCCGAAGCAGCCGTGAAAGGTGCTGAAGCTACCAAAGATATGAAGGCAAACTTCGGACGTGCCCGTAATTACGGCGAACGCTCTATCGGTTATGCGGATTCAGGGGCTTCATCCTGGTCGTGCATGTTTGATGCGTTTGCAAAAGCTTTATAGTAAATAACTAATGAAAAGATAAGAAATGGCTGATTTAGATGATTTAAGAGAAGGCTGCAATTTCGGTTTGGGGGTAGCTTCTACTAATAATAGTTTTCATGTGAAGGGAGCGGAACATCTTCCGTGGGGTATGAAAGATCGTTTATCACGTATCTTCAATCCGAAGACAGGCAGAACTGTAATGCTGGCATTTGACCATGGCTTCATTATGGGACCGACATCCGGTTTGGAGCGTATCGATTTGAATATTGTGCCGTTGATAGAATATGCAGACTGTCTGATGTGTACACGCGGCATTCTTCGTACAGTGATACCGCCCAGTACCAATAAACCTGTTTGCCTTCGTTCGGATGCCGGCACTTCTATTCTTACAGAATTGAATGACAATGTCTTGATTGACATTGAAGATGCGATACGTATGAATGTATCTGCCATGGCAGTCATGCTCTCTATCGGTGATGCAGCTCACGAAGCAAAAACAGTTGCCAACCTGTACAAGGCGGTGGATAAAGGCACCCGTTATGGCATACCGGTGATGGGAGTGACGGCTGTAGGTAAGGATATGGCGCGTGATGCCCGTTATTTCGGTTTAGCTTCCCGTATCGCTGCCGAGAATGGGGCGAATATAGTGAAGACCTATTATTGTGATGGTTTTGAAAAGGTGGTGGCAGCATGTCCTGTTCCTGTGGTGATTGCAGGCGGAAAGAAACTTCCCGAACTGGAAGCGTTGGAATTGTGCTATAAGGCAATCAGCGAAGGTGCTTCCGGTGTGGATATGGGACGTAACGTGTTCCAGTCGGAAGCTCCTGCTGCCATGATACAGGCTGTTCATGCAGTAGTACATGAAAACCTGAAACCGGAACAGGCACTCGAACTGTTCAATGAACTGAAGAATAAGTAACACTGATGTACAAGAAGAATGATGAGGGTTTATATAATTATTTGGATCATTCTTTCCATGGGATTTCGGGCGGCAGCACAAGATAAACTCTTGGTTGCCGGTTCCGGAAATCCGAATATCCTGCTGTTGGATAAACAAACAGGGAAAGTGGAATGGCAGCATACTCTGGAGAAAGGGGAAGAATGTAATGCGGTTGCTTTGACTCAGAAGGGGGAAATCTTGTATTCGTATAAGCGGGGAGCAAAACTCGTGACATGGGACCATCAGGTGGTCTGGGATTATAAAACACCGGATAAGACGGAATTACAATCAGCCACCTTGTTGCAGAACGGTGGCGTACTATTGGGAATATGTGGTATTCCTGCCCAATTCATAGAATTGGATAAGAAGGGTAAAGAAGTAAACAAAGTAACATTGAATCTGGAAGTGGAAAGACCCCACAGTCAGTTCAGACAAGTATTCCAGCTCCGGAACAGCAATTATCTGATACCGGTAATGGCGAAACAGAAAGTGCTGGAAGTAAGCCGTAAAGGGAAGATCATTGCTGAACATCAGATTGAAGGCAAGGCATTCTCATCTCTTGAACTTCCTAACGGAAATCTGCTGTTGCCTTGTGGAGACAACCATTATTACATCGTAATCGACCGCAAGACAGGCAAAGAATTGAAACGGGTGAATGCACTGGATATTGAAGGAGTTGCTTTATTGTTTGTAGGGCAAATCCTGCAATTGAAGAATGGGAATCTATTGATTTGTAACTGGTACGGACATACGAAAGATACCACGGTGGATGAGCCGCAATTGATAGAGATAGATAAAAACGGTAAAGTGGTGTGGAGCTTACATGATAAGAAGAATGTCGGTAAGATATCCGCTGCCTGCTATATAGACAATTTCCGCTTACCGGACTTAAAATAGGAGATTAACTTTAGAACAAAGTATTATGAATAAGAAATTATTAGTAATGTCTGTATGCATTGCCTTGTCGCTTCCCACTATGGCACAGCGAAGGGCAAGTGCGAAGGTGAAAGTGCCTGCTACGTGGGCGGAAAGCATTGCTGCGGCTAAAAATCAGGCCCATACGGAAATGCAAAAGACCTGCTTGCCGGTTGCATCGAAGGTGATTAAGGCAAAAGAGGCGGCAGTACCTTTTTCGGCGGATATAACCGGACTGGATGAAATGGTGCTTTATACCTGGGGTACTGTAGATGGTACAGGCGATGACCAGGCTGTATGGGCAAATGCTAAATTAGTGGCGGCAGATGGTTCTTCCGTTTGGTTGAACGACCTGAAAAGTATTTTCAAGAAAACAGGTAGCGGCAGTCTGCGTTTTAATGAGAATGCCAAGGGACAGGATGTAGTCATGAAAGGCAAAACCTATAAACGCACGATCATGGCGAATGCCAATGCGCAAATCGTGGTTCCTCTGGATAAGAAATATACCCGCTTTGAGGCAGAGATTGGATTGGAGAACCGCTCTTCTGCGGGTACGGTGATTTTCCGTCTCCAAGGGATTACCGGTACGGAAGCTGCTTCGGATATCGTTGCTAAATATCCGACTGAGGCTACTTTGTTTCTGCCATTCGGCGGAAGCGATATGAAAGCACTGGTTACGACCCATGATGCCAGTATCGAAAAGCATATAGCGACGGAAGTTATTAATTTGCTGAATGATAAAGCCTATTTCACTGCCCAGATTGCCCAGATTGCTTCTAAACCGATCTTGGACGATCAAGTTATCGGCTATTTGAATCTGGCACAGGAGGCCATGAAAGTATATCAGTTGCAGGAGTCCCTGAGTTGGCTGAATATGCGTGCCATTGAAGAAGCTTATAACGATATGGCAAAAGATGCCGGTTATGATAAGAATGCGAACCAGGCCAAGCTTGCTGAACTGAAGCTACTGACCGGAAAAGGATTCTCCGGCATTTATAAGAATGAGGCTTCTGCCCTGGAAGCTGCCAACAAAGCTTTGCAACTGAAGCGTGATATCTTGCTGGCAAATACAGCGTTGGATATGGATAAGATTATTGTCGGTCGTTACAAGATAGGTACTTCTGCCCGTCAGGTGAATCCGCGTGCCCTGGGTACTCAGAATAACAACTGGTCCAATCAGACTTCAGCTTCACGCGGTGGTTTTAATGCTGAGATTGCAGAGTTATCCAACCTGCGTGGAGATGTTAAGACTCGTACTATCTTTAAACCTACCAACGGTTCCTCTGTTCCTGATTTGAAACTACATTGGGATGCTGAACGCCTGATGTTCTCTATGATAGATACCGACCGCCGCTGGCAAGTATTTGAAGTGAAGCTGGATGGTACCGGTTTGAAGAAGCTCATAGAAACTCCGGAAAAGGATTTGGAATTCTTTGATGCTACTTATTTGCCTTCCGGTAAGCTCATCGCCGTATCTAATATCGGTTATAACGGTGTACCTTGTGTGAATGGTAATGACGAAGTAGGCAATATGTGCTTGTATGATCCGAAAGATGGTTCTTTGCGTCGTCTGACTTTTGACCAGGATGCTAACTGGGCGCCAACGGTTATGAATAATGGCCGTATCATGTATACACGTTGGGAATATACGGATTTGACTCACTATTTCTCCCGCTTTGTAATGCACATGAATCCGGACGGAACGGAACAGAAGTCTTTGTATGGTAGTGGTTCTTACTTCCCGAACAGTACGTTTGATGCCAAACCGCTGCCCGGTGGTTCATCACAGTTTATCGGTGTGATTTCCGGTCACCATGGTGTGACACGCTCCGGACGTTTAATGTTGTTTGATCCTTCAAAGAGCCGTAAGTCAGAGAAAGGTATGTTACAGGAATTGCCTTTCCGCGACCGCAAGATAGAACCGATTGTAAAAGACCGTTTGGTGGATGGCGTATGGCCTCAGTTTATCAAGCCTTATCCATTGACGGATAAATATTTCCTGGTTACTGCCAAGCTGAATGAAAGTGCCCTGTGGGGAGTCTATCTGATTGACATATACGATAACCTCACGTTGATTGCTGAATTTGAAGGTGAAGGTCTTATTTGCCCCACTCCAGTAGTGCAGCGTCCGGTTCCTCCGGTGATCCCCGAAAAGATTAACCTAGCCAGCAAGGAAGCCACCGTATTCATTCAGGATATCTATGAAGGTGAAGGCTTGGAAGGTGTGCCCCGTGGTACAGTAAAAGCATTCCGTGTGCTTGCTTATGAGTATGCTTATAACAGAACTCCGTCGGACCATTGGGCGCAGGGTGTTCAGAGCGGCTGGGATATCAAGCGCTTGTTGGGTACCGTTCCTGTAGAAGAAGACGGCTCTGCGATATTTAAGATTCCTGCTAATACACCGATCTCATTGCAGCCGTTGGATTCGGAAGGACGTGCCATTCAGTGGATGCGCAGCTGGCTGACCGGTATGCCGGGAGAAACAGTTTCTTGTGTAGGCTGCCACGAAGACCAGAACCAATTGCCTATACCGAAACGTGTGAAAGCTTCGGCTATGGCTCCCCATGAAATTACGAAGCCCGAAGGTGGTGTGCGTTCTTTCACTTTTGATCTGGAAGTACAGCCTGTGCTGGATCGTGCTTGTATTGCCTGCCACGATGGTTCCAATAAACTGGCTGACTTTACAGGTGGGAAGATAGATAAGTTCTCCGGTTTCGGAGTCAGTTACTTGAATCTGCATCCTTATGTGTACCGTCAAGGTCCGGAAGCGGAGATTGAAGTGCTCGATCCGTATGAATATCATGCTTCCGTGAGTCCGTTGATCAAGATATTGAAGACGGGACATCATGGAGTGGAACTGACCGACAAAGAATGGCAAGCTCTGTACAATTGGATTGACTTCAATGCTCCTTATCATGGCAAGTTTAAAGCCAATGAATTTAAGGGAGTGGAGCAAATCAGCCGCCGTACGGAATTGACGGAGAAATATGCCCGTTCCGGTGTAGACTGGCAGGCTGAGATCCGTTCGTATGCCAAATACCTGGAAGGACAAGAGAAACCGGCTCCAGTGAAACCGGAAAAGAAGGAGTATAAAGACAAGGATGTAAAAGTCAAAGGCTGGCCGTTTGATAAAGCCGCTGCCCAGACTATGCTTGCCAAAGAAGGAGAAACAAGGATGAGCATTGAATTGGCTCCGGGCATAAAGATGAATTTTGTCCGTGTTCCTGCCGGTTCATTTGTAATGGGTAGTAACAGAGGTCATTCCGATTACTCTCCTGCTCATAAGCAAGTTGTGAAGAAGGGATTCTGGATGGGTGAGATTGAAGTCAGCAATGAACAGTTCCGCACGATCTTCCCGGAACATGACAGCCGCTTTATCCGCCAATTATGGAAAGACCATGTACACCAGGGCTATCCTGCCAACAACCCTGAACAGCCTGCCATCCGTGTGAGTTGGGAAGAGGCAATGGCATTCTGCAAGAAGCTGAGTGAAAAGACCGGTAAGACTGTTACTCTTCCTACCGAGGTTCAGTGGGAGTGGGCTTGCCGTGCAGGTAGCGACGGTGAGTTCTGGTATGGTTCTTTAAACACAGACTTTGGTAAGTTTGAGAATCTGGCTGACAAGCACCTGAATCAGATGGCAGTGAAGGGAGTGAATCCGATGCCGATGCGGGAGAATGATCCTTGGTATAAGTACTATACTTATCAACCCAAAGAGAATGGTGTGGATGACGGCAATATGCTGATGGTGAAAGGCGGTGGATACCAGGCTAACGCGTGGGGACTCTATGACATGCAGGGTAATGTTGCCGAATGGACGTCCTCTGATTATCTGCCTTATCCTTACAATGAAAAGGTGCAAGGTACGGGTACGGAGAAAGTGGTTAGAGGCGGATCATGGAATGATCATCCGAAAGCGTCCACCACATACTACCGCAGATCGTATTTGCCTTGGCAGAAAGTATATAATGTAGGCTTCCGTGTGATTATCGAAGATTAGAGAATAAGCTACAACAGCTACGAGCTACAAGCCACGAGTGCCTTTCGGCGTGTTATTTATAGACTATCTCAATTCCCCTCCTCCAGTTGGAGGAGGGGTGCCCAAAGGGCGGGGTGGTAGGTAAAGCAAGAAATACCTGTGAATCATATCAACAAGGAATTCTTTTCTCACCTACCACCTCCCCCTACGGGTACTCCTCCTCCGGGGAGGAGGAGAACTGAGATACTTTGGTTATCACACCGAAAGGCACTTGTAGCTCATAGCTGCTAGCCCGTAGTTACTATATAAGTAAATATGAAAACTATAAGTTTAGTGGCCGGTCCGTGTAGTGCGGAAAGTCGTACACAGATGTTGGAAACAGCAAGAGGACTGAAAGAGATAGGCGTTGGTATTCTGCGTGCCGGCTTGTGGAAGCCCCGTTCGCGCTGTGGAACATTTGAGGGAGTTGGCGAAGAAGGACTGGACTGGATGCGAGAGATACAACAGGAACTGGGATTCCGGGTTATGACTGAGGTGGCACTTCCCTGCCACGTGGAAGCTGTACAGAAAGCTGGTCTGGATATGATCTGGATTGGTGCGCGTACTACGGTCAACCCTTTTATGATGCACGAATTGGCAGAAGCCCTGCGCGGGTGCGATATGCCGGTATGGGTGAAGAATCCTGTATGTCCTGACGTAGACTTATGGATTGGTGCGGTAGAACGCCTTCAACAGGCCGGACTGAAAGACATCCGCATCATTCATCGTGGTTTCTGCACGGTAGATAGTTTTCCTTACCGCAATGCCCCTCTTTGGGAGTTGGCGGAACGTTTTCATACTCATTTTCCTGAATTACCTTTCTACTGTGATCCGAGCCATATCGGAGGAAAACGTGAATTATTGACGGCTATTTGCGAGAAAGCCATATCTTTGCACGCCGACGGTCTGTTTATCGAGTCGCATTGCTGTCCGCAGAAAGCTCTTTCTGATGCTGCCCAGCAACTGACGCCACCGGCACTGGCAGAATTGTTGGCTACGTTGAATGTTTCAATAGAATGATATACACATGAAAAAAGTAAGCTCCTCCCTGAAAGCGCTGTTCACCTCGTGGAAGATAACATTGATATTGCTCGTGCATTATGTGATCCTGCTGGCTGCCGCAACTTTTGTCGAGAAGGCGCAAGGGACGGCAATGGCAAGGGAAATAATCTATAACAATCCGCTTTTCTATCTTCTGCAATTTCTTTTGATTCTCAATTTCTGTGCTACTGCCTGGCAAGCCCGTCTGTGGAGCCAGCGCAAATATGGAGTCTTACTGTTGCATATCTCCTTTATTGTAATCCTGCTGGGGGCATTGGTGACCAATATGTTCGGTTTTGAGGGCATTGTGCATATTAGGGAAGGAGAAACCGTGTCCCATATGCGTACGACGGAAGATCAACGCCCGTTGCCTTTTTCCATCCGCCTGGATGATTTTAAGTTAGTTCGCTATCCCGGCTCTCACAGCCCTTCTTCTTTTGAGAGTTTCCTTACCATTCATACGGAAGAGGGAGAACGAAGCGAACACATCTACATGAATAAGGTGATTTACGAGCAGGGATATCGGCTCTACCAGTCCTCCTATGATGCCGATGAACAGGGCACCATCTTGACCGTCAACAATGATACGGCAGGAACAAGTATTACGTATGCCGGATATCTGTTGCTGCTTGCCGGTATGTTGCTGACTCTGGCAGATAAAAAGTCCCGTTTCCGCCAACTGGCAAAACAATTGAAACGGGTGACTCCTCTTTTGTTACTGGCTTTTCTTCCCACACTTTCCTTTGCGCAAAAGGCAGAAACGGAACATCTGCTGAAGAACACCATCCCTGCGGAACAGGCTGAGCAATGGGGGCGAATGCAGATACAATGTCCTACAGGCCGTATTGAACCTGTAGATACTTATACGGACAAACTCTTGCGCAAGATCTACCGTAGCGATACTTTCGAAGGACTTAGTTCCGAACAGGTCATTATCGGCTTTCTTATGAATCCGTCTTACTGGGGAAATATTCCTTTTATCCGCCAGACTAATAAAGAATTGCCGCAAGCCTATTCGCTGCCCGAAGGTAAATATATCCGTTTCTTTGATGTATTCAGTGAAGATGGCAGCTATCTGATTTCCGATGCCGTAGACAAGGCGTATTCCCGTCCGGCAGCCGAACGTTCGCGGCTTGAAAAGGACCTGTTGAAGCTGGACGAAAAGATTAATATCTTGTATTCCCTGCAACAAGGAAAGATGTTTGCACTGTTCCCGTTACCGGGAGATACGAGTGGCAAATGGTATTCTCCGGGAGATGATTTAAGTGTGTATTCCGGGAAAGACTCTCTGTTCGTATCGAAAATCATGCCGTGGTATCTGGGAGAGGCTTCTGATGCCTTGCGTACCGGTACATGGGAGAGCGCAGGAGAGGTGCTTTCCATGATGAACGTGTATCAACAGAAGCAGAGCGCCACACCTTTGCTGACGGAGAAGCAAGTGTCGTGGGAATTGTTTTATAATAAAGCACGTTTGTTCTTCTGGTCGGCTATGGGTTATATGGCGGTCGGACTGTTATTGTTGATATTCGTGGTAGGACAGTTGCTGAAACCCAGACGCTGGGTTAAAACCGTTATCATTCCCTTGGTGGCACTGGTCGTGTTGATCTTCTTGTTGCATACTTCCGGAATCGGCATCCGTTGGTACATATCCGGGCGTGCTCCCTGGGCCAATGCTTATGAGTCCATGATATATGTAGCCTGGGCTACAGCGTTGGCGGGACTTTTGTTTATCAAGCGTTCCTCCATGACGTTGGCTTTGGCGGCTTTCTTCGCAGGTATCATCCTGTTTGTTGCCAACCTGAACTTCATGGATCCCGAAATCACTCCCTTGGTGCCGGTGTTGAAGTCTTATTGGCTGATGATACATGTGGCTGTAATTACGGCAAGTTATGGCTTCTTCGGTATCAGTTTCCTGCTCGGTCTGCTTACCCTTGCATTCATGAGTGCCGGCAATCCGTCGAAAGTAGCCTTGTTGCAGCCCCATATCCGTGAACTCCGCATCATCAATGAAATGTCCCTGCATATAGGGCTTTATCTGCTGACGGCAGGCATCTTCCTCGGTGCTGTTTGGGCAAATGAGTCGTGGGGACGTTATTGGGGCTGGGACCCTAAAGAGACTTGGGCATTGATTACGATGGTGGTTTATGCTTTTATTCTGCATGCACGCTTTCTTCCCGCTCTTCGTTCGGATTATGCATTCAGCGTCATGTCCGTACTGGGCCTTGCTTCGGTACTGATGACTTACTTCGGTGTGAACTACTATCTGTCCGGTCTTCATTCGTATGGCGGAGGTGATACACCGCCGGGACTGACTGCTGTATTCATTACATACGCCTGCGCTTTTGCGCTGATGATTTATGCAGGGTATAGGCGGGTGCGTTTTTGGAAATGATAGTTAGAGAGGGAGATAGGTACGCGGACTGGGCGGACGAACACGGAGTACAAGTAATTTTTTAGGCGCGGATTACGCGGATTTCACGGATTAAAGGCTGCGCTATACATGATCAAGAAATAAATCCGCGTAATCCGCGTAATCCGCGCCTAAAAAATCGCAGCACAGCGCAGCTTTCAAAATCCGCGTTCGTCCGTCCAGTCCGCGTCGTCCGCGTACCCATTCATCCCTAAATTATCATTTATATAACTCCTCAATTTCCCTTCTGACAAGTGTGCCGTTTCTTAACGTCTTACACTTCCCTTCCTACCCTTGTTATACCTTCCTACAGCCTAAGGATGAAGTATACATATCATATGATATACGAAATTATATCAATCGATATATTGAATTATATCATTCCATATATTTATTTATATCACTCGGTATAAATAAATATACCGCTCGATATAATTTAATATATGTATTGATATAAAATACTATATCAAAGCATATATAAACTTCTTCCTTACCCTTTCACACACTTTAACCGCTGCTACCATCATACTCTCACACGCATTGCCTACCTTTACCTCTCTGAATAAAACTTTTCCATCATTATGGCTAAATACAAGAAACGTGTAGAATGGGGTGTCCGCCTCCAGCACTACAACCTGAAAGAAGGTGACGACCTCCATCCCCGTGCCGTACTGCGGGGCACACTCGATGTACACGACCTGGCACTTATCCTCGAAGAAAACAGCCGGGGTATCTACCGTGCCGCCGACACCGAACTGATTGTAAACCAACTCATGTCCGTTGCCCGCGACGCGCTTGTAGACGGCTATGCTCTGAATACGCCTATGGGACGGCTTACTCCCGTCGTGCGTGGTATGTGGAATTTCAACCGCATCAATCCTGCCGCCCGTGCACAGAACCGGGCATCGCTCTCTTACGCCTTGAGCACCGAACTGAAAAAAGCATTCGAAGACCCTCTCTTCCACGTAGAAAACTCCCTTCAACGAGGCCCTTTCATCTTCGATATACGCGATATGGAGAGCGGCACGCACAATGAACGCCTTACTCCCGGAGGTTACGTCTTTCTCAAAGGACGTCTGCTGCTGATGAACGGTGATTCGCCCCTGCGCGGAGTGGAACTGCTGGATGCGGAAACTGAAGAAGTGATACACCATTTCCCTGCCGCAGAATTGGGGAGCATGAACACCCGTTCGCGCCTTTTCTTCCGTCTGCCTAAAGATTTGCCCGATGGAACTTATCGCCTGGCCGTCAGTTCGCAGTGCTGCACCAAACCTACACCGCTGAAAGAACCGGTACGGTGGGTGGACCATAAAGTGCTTAGGGTGGGCGAGGAGCCGACAGAAGAGGAAGATGCTGTGAGATAGGCCCATATACGCTATTTTGAGCTAATAGTTCAAGCTTTTGGAACGATCTTTCAAACCCTTCAGCCTCAAATTCCCTAATTTTGCCATAGTTATTAATCTGTTAACAATACTATGGAATGAAGATGCACAAGATTTTATTTATTCTATTTGCCGCCTTTTCAGGCTGGTGTGGGACTATGAACGCCCAAAATGCTGATTTGAAGAAACGCATGAAAGATGCCGATCCGAAAGTTATAGGTACGCGCATTGTCAATAAGTTCCTGGTCACCCCTCATACCCGCTTTGGAAATCCGCGGGCGGAAAAAGCTCCCAATTATGTGACTTATCCTGATGCCTGTACTTGGTTGGGCGCCTTATGGTTCAGCAAAGCCGTGAAGAATAAAGATATGCAGCAACGGCTGAAGGAGCGCTTTGAACCCTTGTTTACTACAGAAAAGAATATGCTTCCCCGCATGGTGCACGTAGACTATAACGTGGTGGGTGCTGTCCCCCTCGAAATCTATATGCAGAAGTTGGGCGACCGGAAATACTTCGATCTCGGAATGAAATATGCCGATGCCCAATGGGAAGTTCCTGCCGATGCCAAGCCGGAGGAGAAAGCGTATGCCGAGCAGGGCTATTCCTGGCAAACGCGTGTATGGATTGACGATATGTTTATGATAACCACCATACAGTCGCAAGCCTATCTGGCTACGGGTGACCGGAAGTATATAGACCGCGCCGCTGCTGAAATGGCGATGTACCTGAAGAAGATACAACGACCGAACGGTCTTTTCTATCACGCTCCCACAGCCCCTTTCTTCTGGGCACGTGGCAATGGCTGGATGGCTGCCGGAATGTCCCGTTTGCTTTCCGTACTTCCGAAGGATAATCCGAACCGCCCGGTTATTATGGAAGCCTATAAAAAGATGATGGCTACCTTACTCGAAAATCAGGACCCCGACGGAATGTGGCACCAGTTGATCGATGAACCCGCTTCGTACAAAGAGACTTCCGGTACGGCAATGTTTACCTATGCCATGCTGGTGGGGGTGAAACACGGTTGGCTCGATAAGAAAACCTATGCTCCCGCCGCCACAAAAGGATGGTTGGCGTTGGTTTCTTATATCAATGATGAAGACGAGATAACAAACGTATGTGAGGGAACCAATATCAAGAATGACAAGAACCATTACATGAACCGCAAGCAAATCACCGGTGACCTGCACGCTCATGCTCCATTGCTATGGTGCGCTACGGAGTTGTTGACGAAATAAGCCTATTACATCTTTTTTTTGACCTATGAGAAAACATATTCTTTTGCTGATAACCTTGTTGGCAACCTTGGAAGTAACCGCGCAGAATAATGAGAACTTCTATTTTTCAAACCTGAACCTGAAAGATGGTTTATCTCAGATATCTGTGCTTAAAATATTCCAGGATACCAAAGGTTTCATCTGGTTTGGTACGCGCAACGGATTGAATCGTTATGATGGAAGCGAATTCGTGATCTATAAACATGATCCGAAAGACTCTCTGACCTTGAGTGATAATCATGTATGGAGTTTGGCCGAAGATAACGACCGCAATTTGTGGATTGGTACGGCACGCGGATTAAACAGGCTCGACCTGAAAACCAACCGTATCAAGCCGTTTGTTGACGAACGATACGGCGCTTTTGCCAAAAGTGAAGTACGCTGCCTGACGGTAGACTCCCGTAATCGCCTTTGGATAGGAACTACCAAGGGGCTATACCTGTATGTACCTGCAATGGATGTATTTCAGCGTATAGACCTGAACGGGAAGATCAAAGATGAATTTATCTCTGTAGTCTACGAAACGAAGCAGCATCAGATTTTGATAGGCACTTCTACGAAAGGTCTGTTTGTCTGCGATATGAACATGAAAGTGCAACGGCAACTTACTACCCGAACGCCGGGGCTACATCTGCTTGGCAATAGCATCTCTACTATCTATGAAGATTCAAACGGGACGTTATGGGTGGGAAGCGGGCTGAGCGGATTGTATCGCATAAACTTTGAGAAAGAGGAAATGGTGACTTACCATAAAGGCAATAGTATTCTAACGAGTAATAGTGTCAGGGCTATATCGGAGTTACGTGGGATGTTGCTTATCGGCACCTTCGATGGGCTGTATACCATTGATCTTTCTACTAATTCTTTCTGGAAACATACGGATGCTTCCCTTGAAAAGGGGAATCTGAGTCACTTTTCCATTTATTCGTTGTTTGTAGACAGGAGTCAGACGGTATGGGTGGGGACGTATGCCGGCGGAGTGAGTTTCTCCAGCCGCTTTAACAACCGCTTTGATTTCCATGATCCTGCTACGGTGTTTGATGCATTGTTTGGTATATACGGTTGTATGGTTTCTACTCCCGGCGGTTGTTTATATATGGCAACGGAGGGCAGAGGGCTGCTCGATTATAATCTGGAAAACAGGCAATATGCATATTATCCGATAGATAAGGCTTCAAAGTTGCAGTACAGCCAGAATATTATAAAAGGGCTTCTGTTGGAAGATGATATACTTTGGTGCGGAACGAATAAGGGATCAATCTATCAATTTAATACCCGTACTAAGAAATATACGTTCTATTATCAGTTGCCGGGGGAAATGTCTATTTACTCCATGCTTCGTGATAAGGATAATAGTCTGTGGATTATAACTTCCGATTCGCGTATGGGAGTGATGCGTTTGTCGGATAAAAAGGAACTTCAGAAACGCTTCCCTGTAAATGGTGGAAAGGACAGTTGCCTGTTTGCCAGTTCGCGCTGTATACTGAAGTTGCGTGATGGGGTAATGCTGATTGGTAGTCGTAATGATGGTCTGATAAAGTACGATGTAAATAGGGAAGAGGTGGTTTACTATGATACGGATGAGAAAGAGCCTCATCGATTGCTTAATAATTACGTGACGGGTATTGTGCGTGATAGTTCCGGTCGTATCTGGATTGGTACGTTCGGTGGCGGTATCGCTTTGTACGAAGAAGAAAAAGGAATCGTAAAGACCGTAACGAAGGAACAGGGATTGATAGAGAATGATATTTGCTCCATTGTGGAGGATAGCGACAATAATTTATGGATCAGTGCGAGCAATGGCATCTCGAAATACAATCTGAAAACAGAGGAGTTTACCAATTACAATTCTCTGAATGGAATCGGAGTCTATGAGTTTACTCCCCATAGCGGTTTATTACTGCCCAATGGAGAAATCTGCTTTAGCGGTAACAACGGCTTTGTGACCTTTAGCCCGCAGGAGTTGCAATTAAACTCTTTTGTACCGCCATTGGTATTCACGAAATTGGTAGTGAATAACCAGGTGATTGAGCCGGAAGACGAAACCGGAATATTGGATACCGTGCTGGACGGTATGGAAGAAATAGAGCTGAGTTATAATCAGAATAATATCTCTATCGGTTACTGCGCACTGAACTTTGTTTTTGCCCGGCAGAATCAGTATGCCACTTTCCTGAAAGGCTACGATAAAGACTGGAATTATATTGGCAATCGCCGGGAAGCCTACTATACGAATTTAAGCCCGGGAACCTATGTGTTTGAAGTGAAAGCCTCTAATAATGATGGAGTCTGGAGCCAACAGACGCGTAAGATACGTATTATTGTGCATCCGCCCCTGTGGAAAACCTGGTATGCTTATCTGTTTTATGCCATTACTTTTGTCTTTATAATGACACTTATCATGTATTATATATCGAAGAAACAAAAGCTGGAGCGTGAATTGCAATTCAAGCAGAAGGAGAAACTGCAACTGGAAGAGTTCCATCAGGCGAAGATACGTATGTTTACCAATTTTTCCCATGAACTCCGCACTCCGCTTACACTGATTATTGCGCCTTTACAGGATCTGGTGTCTATGCCGGAATTCTCTTCCAGCGTGAAGAATAAGTTGAGTCTGATATTCAGTAATGCCCAGCGCCTGTTGCTGCTTGTAAATCAGTTGATGGATCTGCGCAAGAACCAGGAGGGTAAATTGAAGTTGCATATTGCCAAAACGGACATGAATCTGTTCCTGCAAGAAATCTACTATGCCTTCAACCATCTTGCAGCAAAGAAATTCATCGAATTTACTTTTGAGAAGAGTGAGGAGAGAATGTCGGCATGGTTTGATAAGTCTATCGTGGAAAAGGTGGTCTTTAACCTCTTGTCCAATGCGATGAAGTTTACTCCGAATAATGGTAAAGTTGTGTTTTCATTGTCCCGGTGTACCTTTGCCGAACTTCCATCGGAACAGCAGGCGGAATTGAATAAGATGCCTGCCGATACTAAGTTTGCCTGTCTCTCGGTTACCGATTCCGGGAAGGGTATTACGGAGGAAGATATGAAGAATATATTTGCACCTTTTTATCAGGGTGAAGATGACAATAAAGAGAATGTGGGTACGGGTATCGGTCTGAGTCTGACACGCTCAATCGTGCTTCTGCATAAAGGCACTATTTCCGTCTCCCATAATCAGCCTACGGGCACGATCTTCAAGGTTTATATTCCAATCAGTAACTCTGCCTACAGCAAGGATCAGTTGGTGGAAGATGATGAAAAGCAGGTAGTGGAGGACGTTATCCCATCGGCCAAGGAAATGCATTTTGAGATAGAGAAGAAGTGGACTGTACTTTTGGCGGAAGATAATGATGAAGTAAGAGCTTACGTCAAAGAATGTCTGGATCCTTATTTCTATGTGCTGGATGTAAACAATGGTAAGGATGCGTTGGAACTGAGTCTGGAGAAATATCCCGATTTGATACTGAGTGATATCATGATGCCGCAGATGGACGGATTGGAACTGTGCTCGCGTGTGAAGCAGGATTTACAGCTTGGGCATATTCCGGTAGTACTGATGACGGCCAAGTCCATGGTGGTTCATATCAAGGAAGGCTTTTCGGTTGGTGCCGATGACTATATCGTGAAACCTTTCAGTATGGATGTGCTGATTTGCCGTATCAACAGTTTGCTGGAATCCCGTGAGAAACTGAAGAAACTATATGGAAAGAAGTTTTCTCCGGAAGCGATGGGAATCGAGATTGTTTCGGGGGATGATCGGTTCACGCAGAGTTTCTTTGAGATTATAGAAAAAAATATCTCTAATCCGGAGCTTGGAGTGGACTTGTTGAGCCAGGAGTTAGGTCTAAGCCGTGCCAATCTGTACCGAAAACTGAAAGCGGTAACGGAGCTTTCTCCAACAGAGCTGATACGCAATAAACGTTTGGAGATAGCTGCCAAACTCTTGTTGGAATCCAGTTATACGGTTTCTGAAATATCGGTTTACACAGGCTTCAATAGTCATGCTTATTTCACCAACTGCTTCAAGTCATTTTATGGATATTCACCTTCAGAGTGGGTACAAAGGCATAATGATAAGGGAGAAATTCCCAAATAGCTCCTGTTTTACATATTGTTTGGAATAGAATTTCAAATGAATAAGACAATATTGAAAGTTGCGCTAAGATAAATCGCTTATCTTAGCGCAATCTTTTTATAGACTGATTAAGTTATGAAAAACATTCTAATTGCATTTGTCTTATTCTTCTCTTTATCTATGAAAGCGCAACTGCCGGGTGATGATCCGAAGTTGTGGTCGGAGGGCATTGCGCAAACTGTGATGACTCGTTATCCATCGGCTTTGATGATTCCCTTCAAACCCTGGTGTTATCCGCAGGGGTACTTTCTGATAGGGCTCGATAAGCTATGGCAAGCTACGGGAAAAAGGAAATACTATGATTATATCATGAATTGGGCAAATGAAGTGGTTCGTCCGGATGGTAGCTTGGTGTATTTTCGGGGGCGTAGCATGGATGATATGATGGCAGGTTCAGTTATTGTCTGGGCATACCGCCAGACTGGTGATGAGAAGTTTAAGAAAGCGGCTGATTATATAAGGAAAAGCTATGATGATTATTCGCGCACGTCCGACGGAGTGTTTTGGCATGGACGCGGCACAGTAGGGCAGATATGGGTGGACGGCGTATTTATGGGGCAAATGTTCCTGACAAAATACGGCCGCTACATAGGTGATTCTAAATATTGCTTTGATGAAGCGGCTAAGCAGTTGATCGGCATGCACCGCCATCTTAAAAAAGGGAATACAGGCCTGCTGTATCATGGCTGGGATGAAGATAAAGATGCCCGTTGGGCTGATCCGCAGACTGGTATGGCACCAGAAGTATGGAGCGAAGGCTTGGGCTGGTATGCATTGATATTAGTGGAAACTCTGGAGTTGTTTCCAAAGAATCATCCTCAATATGGAGAATTACTTTCCATAACCCGTGAACTCATGGCCGGTCTGAAACAAACGCAGGATTCGGAAAATGGTTTGTGGTATCAGGTTGTGGATAAAGGGGGAGAACCGGGAAACTGGCATGAAACATCCGGTAGCGGTATGTTTGTTTATGCCATTCAGCGTGCCGTCGAATTGGGAGTTATTCCGGCTAAAGACTATGCCGGCTGTGTACAAAGAGGATATCGGGGATTGCTATCCAAAGCACGTGTCAGTTCTGATGACGGTCTGATAGACCTGTGGGATGCCAACAACGGATTGGGTATTCAGAAAGATTATAAAACTTATGTAACCCGTCCGAGAAAGAAAAACGGACAGGAGGTAATCTCCTCCTTTCTTTGGGCTACGGGGATTGTGGAAAAGGGTATGAAAGAAGCTCCCTATGTGAAACCGGATCCCTGCAAAAACTTTGTGTGTACAGACTATTCACAAGGAAAAGTCTTCATCTTTGAAGACGGAAAGAAGGTATGGGAGCATGATGCACCGCTTTCTAATGATATATGGGTGTTAGATAATGGCAATCTGCTGTTTACTACCGGACACGGAGTACTTGAAGTAAACCGTGCGAAAGATACGGTTTTTCATTATACATCTCCAAGCCATATTTTTGCTTGCCAACGGCTTGCTAATGGCAATACGTTTATAGGCGAATGTAACTCCGGACGTTTGCTTGAGGTTACTTCTGACGGGAAGGTTGTTAAGGAACTGTGCATTCTGCCTACGGGGGTGACGGATGGGAAGAAATCGTTCATCAGGAATGCACGCAGACTGGATAATGGTCATTATTTGGTGGCTCATTATGGTGGGAAGAAGGTGGTGGAATATGATGAGAATGGAACAATTTGTTGGGAAGTGCCCGTCTCGGGAGGTGCACACTCTGTAATTCGTCTGCCGAATGGTAATACATTGGTAGCGGTGGCTGATGCTGACAAGAATCCCCGTATCGTAGAGTTTAATCCTGAAAAGCAAATTGTTTGGGAACTATCCAATAAAGATATTCCGGGTGCTCCCCTTAGGTTTATGAGCGGAATGCAATATATTCCTGAGATAGGATTGATACTGACTAACTGGACAGGGCACGGAGATAGGGAATCATTGCCGCACATGCTTTGGGTAGACAGGAACAAGAATATCGTGGATGTCTTTGCCCCATGTGAGGGAATTGAAACCTTTTCCTCAGTTTTTATTCCGTTGGCAGGAGAGAATATTTATCATTAAATCAATATCAACATTAGTAAGAATAACTATTATGAAATTTAAAACAGGATTAGTATCATTATTGGTCGTATGTGGAGCATGCAGCCAAGCGACAAAAGAAACGGATGTCGTAAAAGATAGTTTTGATTTTGCCGGACAGCAGTTGAAGTATGCATTTACGCAAATAGATTCTGCTAAAGCAAGCATGCCGGAGGAACAACTGAAAAGGAAGCCGGTTTCTCCCCGCACAATAGAAGATAACGGTGCCTTGCGCCTGGTAGCATCAAGAGACTGGACCAGTGGTTTCTTTCCCGGTGAATTGTGGTATATGTATGAGTATACACAAGATGATTTCTGGAAGAAGCAGGCACAGGCATTTACTGCTAATATAGAGGACCAGAAAACGAATGGCGGAACGCATGACATGGGATTCAAAATGTACTGTAGTTTTGGTAATGGTTATCGTCTGACCAATGACGCAAACTACAAAGATATCCTGTTGGAATCTGCAGCCACATTGATTACCCGCTATAAGCCGACGATTGGTTGTATCCGTTCCTGGGATCACAGTCGCGACAAGTGGCAATGTCCGGTTATTATCGATAATATGATGAACCTTGAATTGCTGTACTGGGCATTTAAGGAAACCGGCGACTCTGTGTATTATAACATTGCAAATACACATGCACGCACTACAATGAAGAATCATTTCCGCGATAATTATAGCTCTTATCATGTGATAGATTATGATACAATCACCGGAGATGTGCTTCATAAGCATACGCACCAGGGATACAATCACGAATCTGCTTGGTCAAGAGGTCAGGCATGGGGTTTGTATGGCTATACCATGTGTTATCGTGAAACGAAACTTCCGGAATTCTTGTCGCAAGCTGAGAACATAGCCAATTACATCTTTACCAATCCTACCATGCCGGAAGATATGGTTGCATATTGGGACTTTGATGCTCCGGGTATTCCGAACGAACCGAGGGATGCTTCTGCTGCCGCAGTGATGGCTTGTGCCATGTACGAATTGTCTATGTACAATCCGGAGAAAGCAACATTATACAAGAAATGGGCGGATACGATTGTTGAGAGTTTAAGCAAGAACTATCGTGCGCAATTGGATGGTGACCGTGGTTTCTTACTCCTGCACAGCACGGGTGCACATAATTTTGAAAGAGACGTTCCTTTGGTTTATGCAGACTATTACTTCCTGGAAGCTTTGCTTAAGAAAGCTAAATTAGAGAAAGAAGGTACGGCTATTCTGTAAATGTGGAGAATCAATAGGTATGAGACGTATAATTGCATTGTTAGTGATGATTTGCTTTGTTGCAGGTACCTTTGCGAAGGTGCCTGTGATGGGCAATAAGATCCGGTTAACGGATAACTGGGAGTTTCTCCGTCAGGATGTGGGCAATATCTGGGAACTGGTACGCCCTGTAAAGAAAGGTCAGCCGGAAGAGCAACCTATATGGACAAAAGTTACGTTGCCCCACTGCTTTAATGCGGAGGATGCTGTTGATCCGGATTTGAATTACTATCAGGGGCCGGGGTGGTATAAAACACGCCTGAAGTTGGATAATCCGTATCCTGATGGACGGATTGTATTGGAATTCGAAGGAGCGGGACAGAAGACGGATGTATATGTTTATATGACCAAAGTGGGTAGTCATGTCGGTGGATATGATAGTTGGAATGTAGATATAACAGATGCCGTGCGAACTTTTCTGGCAAGCAAAGATGCTGAACGTTTTGGAGGTGAAATTCCATTGAGTATTCGTTGTGATAATACCCGGGATGCTGAAATGATTCCTTCGGATTTATCGGACTTCAATTTGTATGGCGGCATTTACCGTTATCTGAATCTGGTGTATCTTCCGGAAGTCTCCGTGGCTTCTCTTCGGATAGAACCGGCATTGGATGCTAAATTGAAAAAGGGGACGTTAAAGGTATCCGGTACATTTTATAATCCCGCAGATGTGCGTGAAGCACTGGTGGAAGTTATAGTGAAGAATGCTAAAGGTGAAGTGGTATCTACCCGTACGCTGGATAAAATAACTCCGTTGGGAGATTTGGATATGCTGAATATTCAGATTGATAAGCCACAACTTTGGGATGTAGATCGTCCGGTATTATATACTTGTGAGGTTACTGTAACTGCCAATGGACAGAAAATGACAGCGAGTGAACGTTTCGGTTTCCGTTCTTTTGAGTTTATAGATAAGGGCCCTTTCATGCTGAATGGAAAGCGTCTCTTGTTGCGGGGAACACACCGGCACGAGGATCATGTAGGAGTAGCTGCTGCCATGACCGAGGAACAGATGATACAGGAAATGAAAATGATGAAGGAAATGGGTGTGAACTTCATCCGTCTGGGACATTATCAGCAATCTGAAATCATTTTGAATCTTTGTGATGAACAGGGTATTCTGGTTTGGGAAGAAATTCCCTGGTGCCGTGGTGGTGTGGGTAATGAAACTTATCGTGGACAAGCGAAACGTATGTTGACGAATATGATAACCCAGCACTATAACCACCCTTCTGTGATAATCTGGGGATTAGGTAATGAGAATGACTGGCCGAATGACTTTCCTGAATTTGAACAACGCGAGATACGGAGCCTGATGAGTGAGTTGAATACATTGGCACATCATCTTGATGCCGAACGCAAGACAGCAATTCGCCGTTGTGCATTCTGTAGCGATATTGTAGATGTATATTCTCCTTCTATCTGGGCCGGTTGGTATCGTGGGGTTTATACAGATTATCAGCAGATGTCCAAAGAAGAAATGGAGAAGGTGAAACACTTTCTGCATGTAGAGTGGGGGGGGGATAGCCATGCCGGACGTCATGCGGAGGCTACTGCTCCTATACGAAAAGAAGGTGAAAGTGATGGCGATGCAGCTCTGAATGGTTCGGCTCTGGTATTGAAGAAAGGAGACTGGTCGGAAAGTTATATCGTTAAGCTGATAGATTGGCATTTGAAGGAACAGGAGAATATGCCTTGGCTGACCGGTGCTGCTTATTGGCCGTTTAAGGACTTTTCTACACCGGTGCGTCCGGATAATCCGGTGCCATATATGAATCAGAAAGGAGTGGTGGAACGTGACTTTACGAAAAAGGAAAGTTATTATGTATTCCAATCCTATTGGACAGAAAAGCCTATGGTTCATATCTATGGGCATGGATGGCCTGTGAGATGGGGAGATGTCGATGAAGAAAAAGAAGTCTTGGTTTACTCTAACTGTCCATCGGTGGAACTGTTTGTGAACGGACAAAGCCAGGGGATACGCAAGCGTAATAGTCAGGATTTTCCCGCAGCGGGTTTGCGCTGGAATGTGAAGCTTGCTAAGGGGCAGAACACATTGCGTGCTGTGGCTGCTGGGAAAGAAGCTCTTGCTGATGAATTGAGCTTTGAATATCAGACCGAGAAATGGGGGAAAGAACATGCATTCCGGGTAACTTCTACTCCTAAAGAAGATGGAATTGTTGAAGTTGAAGCCCAGTTGGTAGATAGTAATGGCATCAGGTGTCTTGATTCCAGAGTTTTTGTTTCTTTCGATATTGCCGGTGACGGAGAACTGATACAGAATCAGGGTACGGCAACCGGTTCCCGCAAAGTACAGGCACGTAACGGGCGGGCACAAATACGGGTTCGTACGCAAGGCGGTACTTCCTGTATAGCTGTAAAAGCTGATAAAGTCCAAACATCATTTATAACGGTGCAGTAAGATTATGAAAAAGGTAGGTATGTTATTTTTAGGGATCTGTTCTTTTCTGGCTATTTCGTGTACATCGGATAAAGACGGTAAAGATTTTGTAAAGTGCGTTTTAAAGCAGGGTATACTGGAACGTGCCGCAATGAATATAAAGGAGGAGCCGGTAACGGTTACCGCCTTTATAGCGGAACGCAGTGCAGGGGATATACATGATTTTTATTCGGAGGGTGATTATTGGTGGCCGGATACTTTGAACCCTGACGGACCTTATGTGCGTCGGGATGGCGAGACCAATCCGGATAATTTTGTAGCTCATCGTCATGCTATGATACGTTTTAGTTCAATTGTAGGCAATTTGACATCTGCTTATTTATTGACTCAGGATAAGGAATATGTAGATGCGATATTGGCACATGTGCGTGCTTGGTTTGTGAATGAGTCTACGAAAATGAATCCTAACTTGCAGTATGCACAGGCTATTAAAGGAATTGCTACAGGACGTGGTATTGGTATTATTGATACGGTACATCTTATGGAAGTAGCTCAATCTTTATGGCAGTTAGAAAAGCTTGGAGTATTATCTAAGGATGATATAAAGTCTACTAAACAGTGGTTTGCTGATTATTTGAAATGGATGTTCACACATCAGTATGGCATAGACGAGATGAATGCTAAGAATAATCATGGAACTTGCTGGGTGATGCAGGCTGCTGTATTTGCCCGTTATGCCGGTGATAAGGATATGATGGATTTTTGTAAGCAGCGTTATAAAGAAGTACTTTTACCTAAGCAGATGGCAGAAGACGGCAGTTTTCCGTTGGAGACAGCACGTACGAAACCTTATGGTTATTCTTTATTTAATCTGGATGCCATGGCAACAATATGCCAAACGCTTTCGGATAAGAATGATAATTTATGGACTTATACGGCAGAGGGAGGTAAGAATATGGAAAAAGGCATTAATTTTATCTATCCTTATGTTGTTGATAAAGAAAGTTGGATTTATGCGAAGGATGTAATGTATTGGGATGAATGGCCGGTAGCACATCCTTTCTTGATATTCGGTGCTTTACAGACTCATAATAAAAACTGGCAGTCAACGTGGGAGAAGTTAGAACATTTTCCTGTAACCGACGAAGTGGTACGTAATCTGCCTGTACGTAATCCGTTGATTTGGATTTAATTATTAATAATGGTGCTATGATAATAACGCGGAAAATAATAATAGGAGCTTGTGTCGTATGTGCAGTAGGTACAAATATTCCTTCTATGGCTCAAAACAGAGTAGTTACTCAACATGCAACCGGTACGGTAGTAGAGGGAGGGGTAACTATGCTGGTTACTCAGGAGACTACCACCCGCTATCGGCGAACTACTTCTCAGGGAGTGCCGGAAGCTAAATTGGGATATACACCCGGAGTAACTCCTGAATATTTAGCTATACCTCTGTCGGAAACAGTGATGACGAGATATCCGGATTATCGGATGGCTTACTGGAAAGACTATACCTATGTGCAGGGATACATGTTTGAGGCTATGGACCGTTTGGGACAATTGACAGGCGATAGCAGGTATCTGGAATATATAAAGAAATATATAGATCATTTCGTTGATGAAGCGGGTAATTACAAAGGAGGCGGATTAACGAATCTCGATAATTTCATGACAGGTTCGGCCTTTTGTACATTATATGGGCGTACGGGTGATGAGAAATACAAGAAAGCTGCCTTGCAAATATTGAAAGCTGTGGATCAGTATCCCAGTTCCGATGGACAGTTTTGGCACGGAAACCGGAGTCCTAATATGTGGATAGATGGTGTTTTTATGATGCAGATGTTCCTTATACGTTGTGCACAGTATGTGGGGGAAGCCGATTATTGCTATGATGTGGCATGTAGGAATATTATTGCTGCTGCCCGTCATTTGCAACGCCCGGATGGACTTATCCTTCATGCATGGACTACAGAGCCTGAAAAGGCTGTGTGGGCGGATAAAACTACCGGACTGTCACCGGAGGTATGGAGTGAAGGCATGGGGTGGTACACTTTGGTGGTACCTGAACTATTGGCTTTACTACCAACAACACATCCGAATTATCAGCAGGTCCTTGGTATTTATCTGAAAATGTGTAAGGGGCTGAAAGAAGTGCAGGATAAGAAGACTGGCGGTTGGTTTATGGTTGTAGATAAAGGAGATAATCCTTTAAATTTTGTAGATCCATCCGGAACTGCTATGTTTGTGTACTCTATTCAGCGTGGTGTAGAGTTAGGGCTCTTAAAAGCAAAGGAATATACTCCGGTTGCATATAGGGGATATCAAAGTCTCTTTCCTTTTATACAGGTGAATGACAGAGGCTTACTGGATGTGATAGGAGCATGTGATGGAGTTGTGATTAAAAAGAATTTTGTAGAATATGTTACTGTTCCCAAAATATTGAATGCCAAAGAGGCTGTTGCCGGTATATTGTGGGCGGCTGTTATAATGGAAACAGAACAACTGAAAAAATAAACAGGAATGAGAATTTTGCATAATCTGATTATAATTAGTGTATTACTTGTATCTGTTACTGTACAGGCAAGTGGTGTGGATGAGTTGGTGCGTATCAAGCAAAATTATGCCCGAATGTTGGTTCCTTCCGGTAAAGATCCGTTTGGCTTATTGTCCATCCTTTCGTCTATTCAACCGGAAACAGAGATTTCGGATCAGGTTGTGGTAGAGTTGCATCAGCGATATCCTTTTGATTTAAAGAAAGTAGAAACTTTTCTGTCTTCTTTCACGGAAGCCGGAACATGGCCGGATATTAATTACGATGACAAAAAGCGTTCCGGCTGGGAGCCTAAAATTCATGCGGAACGTATTCTGGAACTGGTAAAGCTCTATAGCTCCGATCAGACTCCCTACTATCATTCTTCGGAGGTGGAAGCGGTTATTCATAAAGCTTTGAATTATTGGTTTACTGCTAAACCGGTATGTTTGAATTGGTGGTATAATCAAATAGGTGTTCCTAAAACACTGGGTACGGCTTTTATCTTGTTTGAGAAGCAGTTGACCCCTGTGGAGAAACAGAGTGCTATAACTGTAATGGAGAATGCTAAGTTTGGGATGACCGGACAGAATAAGGTATGGCTTGCTGGAAATGTGATGATGCGTGCATTATTACAGAATGATTATGAGTTGGTAAAGATGGCGCGTGATACCATTGCATCTGAAATAGTCACGGGTGGGGCAGAAGGTATAAAAGACGATTGGTGCTTTCATCAGCATGGTGCTCAGCAGCAGTTTGGTAATTATGGGCTTTCGTTCGTATCCGGAATGAGTTTCTTTTCTGGGTTATTTTCAGGGACGTCGTTAGCATTTGATGATAAACAGTTGAGTATTCTGAGTACACTGATTGATAAGGGATATCGTTGGGTTATCTGGAAAGGAATGATGGATGTGAATGCTTTGGGACGTCAACTGTTTCATCATGCTCCCGTACATAAAGCACTGAGTCTTGCATTTGCAGCCTCGGAGTTAGGTGGAGGTGAATCAGATGAGTGCATGGCTGTGGCAACAGCTCTGCTTCGTGATAATTATCCTGCACCTGCGGTGAATGTGTTTGCAGGACATAGGCATTTCTGGCAGTCGGATTATACAATTCATCGCCGTCCTTCCTGGATGGCGTCTATAAAAATGGCTTCTGACCGTATTATCGGTACGGAAATGATGAATGGTGATAATATGAAGGGGTATTATATGGCAGATGGGGCTACTTATATTTATAAAGATGGTAAGGAGTATCTGGATATTTTTCCTCTTTGGGACTGGCGGAAGTTACCGGGAGTAACAGCTTTTGAAGATAATGCACCTATGCCCTTGATTAAAAGTTATCAGCCTCGTAATAAAGGAACTTTTGTAGGAGCTGTTTCGGATGAAAAACAAGGTATGACTGTTATGGAGTTAGATCGTGCCGGAGTGAAGGCTCATAAGGCATGGGTCTGTACGGATGACTTTATTCTTTGTTTGGGAGCTGGTATACAAGCAGATAGTAATCTTGTTGTTACCACTTCTATAGAGCAATGCCATAAAAATGGGGAACTGCTTTCTTGGGAAAATGCACGATGGAATGTTGTGAATACAAAGCAATCTGCTAAGGGAAAGGAACAACGCTATTTTCATAATAATACAGGATATATTGTATGGGGCAATACCCATGAAGTTGTAGCTGAAACAGCAGAACGTACGGGGGCATGGTATGATGTGATGCAAATGTATCACCCGGAAGAAACGCATGGAGAGGTGACTGCCATCTATTTGACGCATGGTGTTGCACCTAAACAAGGCACATATCAATATTTGATATTACCCAGAATGGACAAGGAAAATGTGGCTGCTTTTAATTTATCAGATATACAAATACTCCGTAATGATGCTACTGTTCAGGCTGTCTATAGTGAAGGAAATACTACTTGTTGGGTGGCCGCTTACCAGCCGGTACAATTAACTGTAAGTACGGATTTGATACTGAATATTCAAACTCCCGGAATCTATATGATACAGAAAAATGAATCCGGTCGGTACATAATAAACTATGCTGATCCGACTCAACAGAGAAATGTTGCAGAACTTGAGTTGAATCATAAAAAGGTGCGTTTTTCTCTTCCCGAAGGAAAAGAGAAGGGGAAAACAACTTTCATAGTGGGTTAATTCGTTAAAAAACGCATTTTGAACCATTTCTCCAAACGATTGAAATAATATTGCAAGCCTTGTTGGTAAGATACGTCTATTTTTGTTTTTAGATAAATGATTATAGACTATGAATACATACAAGGCTTTTATTTTAGGCGTAGCATTGCTGAGTACTATTGGGGTGAAAGCTCAGTTTACCATTGATAATTATAAAGCTGTCTTTACTTCATCCCCACAGCATGTTCCCACTACCAAAACTCCGGATGCTCCTTTAGCTGGTAATGGAGATATCGGTATCACAATGGGAGGTACTCCTGATAAACTTTGTTTTTATATTGGTAAAAATGATTTTTGGAGGGCTTATCCTGTTTATCCGGGAGGAATTGCGCTTCCGGGTGGACTGGATATTGAGATAAAAGAACTGCAAGGAGCTACTTACTATGCGGAACAATTGCCCGGATCTGCTGAAATCAGAACAAGATTCACAACTCCTCATTGTCAGTTGGATTTGTCTGCATGGGTTGCTGCAACGGATAATAAGATTATTATAGAGTTGCAATCGGACAAAGCCGTTATTGCCCATTTGCGTTTATGGGCTGCGGAAGGTAATACTTCGACTACTGCGGGAGGTAAAGATAAAGTAATGTGGGTAAGTCGTTCATTTGAAAATACGGAATTGCTGCGTTGGCCTACTCATGTGGCATTGGCTTTAAACTCAGATTCTGATGAGTTCTCCTTGATTCCCGGTAAGAAAGTACAATTGGTTATATCTGTTTATACGAATCATGATACACCGGATTGGAAAAACAAAGCTATTACAGAAGCAGAGAAAATAACGGAAGTGGGTGTTGAGCAATTACGGAAAGAACATCATTCCTGGTGGAATCATTTTTGGAAACAGTCTCATATTAATATAGGTGATAGTTATTTTGAAAAGTATTACTATCAGTCGCAATATTTGTTTGCTTGTTCTTCCCGTGAGGGTAAGTTTGCGCCAGGTATCTGGGGACCATTTGTTACGCGTGACGAAGCGGCATGGGGAGGTGATTATCATCTGAATTATAATTATCAGGCACCTTACTGGGCGTCATTTTCTTCCAATCATATTAGTCTGACGGATAATTTTGATCAGCCTCTATTAGATTATATGGAGGCTGGACGGAAGCATGCGCAGGAATTGCTGAATTGCAAAGGTATCTATTATCCGGTAGGTATTGGTCCTAAAGGCTTGTGTACGGCAATGTGGCCGTTAACTCCTGAAGAAATGCAGGAAAAGTATTCGACCCGTGAAAATACAATTGACAGTGGTTATAAGTTTCTGGGACAGAAAATCAATGCAGTGTTTAGTGTTGGAAATATGTTGATGCGATATTACAGTACGTATGATGAGTTGTATGCCCGTAAAGTATATCCGTATCTTCTGGCCTGTGCGGATTTTTGGGAAGATTATCTCTCTTTAGAGAACGGACGTTATGTAATCCGTATGGATCATTTTAATGAAATAATGCCCAATAAACGCAATGGGGGGATCTGGCGCAATCGATTGGGTGATTTTAATTCTACTCTTTCGTTGGGGTTGGTTCGTATGCTGTTCCAAGGGATGATGGATATGAGTGATTTCTTAGGCACTGATCAGATACGGCACCCCCGCTGGCAGGATATCTTGGAGAAATTGAGTGAATATCCATTGGGTATTACAGAAGATGGGCGTCAAAGTTTGAAGAATATGGAAAAAGGCCCTCAAGATAGAGAGATACAACCCTCAGGATTGAATAGAGTTTCTATTCATGGCTTGATTCTTCCTGCTGGTGTTGCGGGCCCCATGACAGATGCTACATTCAATGCTATTTTGTTGGAAGATGTGGCGCATTGGTCGGAGAAGCAGCGTGACCCGAATGATTGGGGAAATACATCTAATAATGGAATTGAAACCTGTTATCCCGGAGCAGTACGTGTTGGGTATTCTTCAGATCAGGTTTTATCTTATCTGAAGAAGCGGATTGAAATGGACGTGTATCCCAACTCTTGGATTGTGCAGGGTGGGGGAGGCATTGAAACTTTTGCCGCTGTTCCTCTGACTATTAATGAGATGCTGTTGCAAAGTTATGAAGGCATTATCCGTGTCTTTCCCAATTGGAATTATAAAAAAGATGCCTCATTTGAAAATCTGAGGGCTTATGGTGCTTTTTTGGTTACTTCTACTTTGAAGGAAGGACAAATTCAGAGAGTAACTCTGGTTAGTGAGAAAGGGCGTATGTGTAAGATAGAGAACCCATGGAAAGGATATCCTGTGCAAGTTATCCGGGAAAATGGAAAATCAGACATACTTTATGGAGAATATTTGCAAATACCGACTGTGGCAGGTGAGAAGATTGAACTGAATTTATATACAAACTAATAATTGAGAATAGAATGGATCATGTGAAGAAACTTGTAGGAGGTGTACTGGCTATAGCACTTTGTGTAAGTGTGTCCGCTCAGACAAAATTACCTCCGGGCTGGCAATCCAGTTATGTGAAGATTACTCCGAAGGGGGAGTTAACTTATTATCCCGATAAACAAGGAAATACGATACCGGATTTTAGCCGAGTCGGTTATCATCATGGTGATAAATCAATCCCTGATTATCCGGTAACAAAAACTGTATATCCTGTGGAAAAAGGAGATAGTCGCCAGAGAATTCAGGATGCAATAGATGAAGTGTCTCGTATGCAACCGGATAAAGATGGACATCGTGGAACAGTTCTGCTGAAGCGGGGAGTATATCATGTTTATGGAACTATTCATATAAATGCAGGTGGAGTTATTTTGACCGGAGAAGGAGATAATGTGAATGAAACCCGTTTACTGGCTATCGGTAAGCAGCGTTTTTCATTGATAGAAGTATCTGGTAATGGAAGAATAGAGGAAGTACCCGGAACAAGAGTGAAGATTATGGATGCTTTTGTACCGGTAGGAACACACTCTTTTCAGGTATCTTCTGCTGCTAGTTTTAAAGTTGGTGATCGTATCATTGTTTATCGTCCGGGAACGGATAACTGGATACATGATATTAAGATGGATCAAATCGTTGAGCGTCAGGGAACCCGCCAATGGACTGCACAGGAGTATAATCTTTCTTTTGAACGTGAAATTGTAAAAATAGAAGGTAATCGTATTTATATTGATAACCCGGTAGTAATGCAGATGGAAGAGAAATATGGCGGTGGTGAAGTCTTTAAATATACTTTTGACGGTCGTATCAGTGAGGTAGGAGTGACTAATATGTGTTTGGAGTCGGAGTTTGAACATTACGAAGATAATCAGCATGGTTGGGTTGGAGTTCAGTTTGATAAAGTGGAAAACTGTTGGGCGCGTAATCTGACTTGTCGCTATTTTGGCTATTCAGCAGTAAGTTGTGAACGTAATGCGAAGAATGTAACAGTAACGGATTGCCGTTGTTTGGAAACAAAATCTCTGATAACCGGTGGATTACGATATTCTTTTAATAATTGGGGACAGCAAAATCTGTTTATGAACTGTCAAAGCACAGAGGGGCGTCACGACTATGTGACGGGTGCCCGTGTATGTGGCCCCAATGTATTTTATAATTGTACGGCTTCGCAAACTTATGCAGATATAGGTCCTCATCATCGTTGGGCAGTCGGGACTCTTTATGATAATGTGATTACCGATGGAGAAATCAATGTTCAGGATCGTGGTAAGATGGGAAGTGGACATGGCTGGGCCGGAGTAACTCAGGTGCTTTGGAACTGTCGTGTGAGACGTGCTGCTGTACAGAGTCCTTGGACATCAGGATATAATTATAGTTTTGGTATGAAGGGTGAAAAATATCCGGGAGTTTTTATCGATCGTCCGGATGGTGTTTGGGAAGGACAGAATGAAAAGAATGTCTTTCCCCGTTCACTTTATATAGCACAACTGATGGCTCGTCATAAGAATATGGACTTGCGAATACTGACTAAATAAGCTGGAATTAGCTTGTAATTTGGTATTGTAAAATTGTGATTCTTTGTAATGTGTTGATTTGTAGATTGTTATTCTATATTCTGTTTACAGACTATAACACTTTGAGATATAATTGATAGTATTTGATACAATCTTTAAATCTTGTTTGAGGAAATTGTTGTTTGTTTGCGGTATGGAAAACAATGATGTTTAACTTTAAAATGATGTATTGATATTATGTAAAAACAATCTATTATGAACAACTCAAAAAGAATCTTAGGTGAAATCCCTTGTTAATTTAAGTCTAATTTAAAAAGTAGTTTAATGAAAAAGAAAGAACGCAAGTCAAGATTGCTCTTATGGCGATTGTTGTTAGTACTGTTTGCTTTAAATCTAGGGTCAAGTATACATGCGCAAGATGTAACTGTTACCGGTAAAGTACTTGATACAACTGGTGAGCCAATGATTGGGGTATCAGTAGTTGTAAAAAGTACTAAAGCGGGAGTGATAACGGATTTAGATGGTAACTTTTCTATAAAATGTTCTAAAGGAGCCCTTTTACGTTTTACATTTATTGGATATAAAGATGTAGAAGAAGTAGCTTTAGGAAGCAAAATGAAAGTGGTGATGGAAGAAGACACTCAAGCGCTAGATGAAGTCGTTGTAATTGGATATGGTTCTGTTCAAAAACGAGATGTGACAGGTGCTATAACCTCGGTAGATGCTAAGCGTATAGAGGAGCGACAACCTACAGACATCTTTGAAGCTTTACAAGGTGAGGTTCCGGGTCTGATGGTTATGAATAACTCAGGAGCTCCTGGTGAAGCTGGTACTATGTCTATCCGTGGTACCGCTTCTATGAGTTCCGGTGGAGTAAATCCCTTGTATATTGTAGATGGCGTTGCAGTGGACGATATTAGTTCTATTAATCCGCAAGATATTCAAAGCATGGAAGTTCTAAAAGATGCAGCTTCAGCTTCTATTTATGGCTCACGCTCTGCTGGTGGTGTAATTATTATTACAACAAAACGCGGAGTAGAAGGCAAACCTAAAATTAATATTAAATATAGCCACACAATCCAGAAGATGGGTAATAAGATTGATCAGGCTAATGCATTTGACCGCTATTTATATGAACAAAAAACCAGTACAGGTACAGCATTGAGCAGAACTGATGCAGACTCTTTAAATCCAACTAGAATGGCGGATAATGATATGCTAAATTTAATCACACGTGTTGCACACACAAATGACGTAAATGTAAATATCAGTGGTTCAATGAAAAATAAGTTTAGTTATTATACCAGTATTGGCTTTTTAGATCAAGAAGGTATAGTACTTAATAGTTGGTTCAGACGATTTAATGTCCGTACCAATGTCGATTATAATATGACACCAAACCTAAAAGTGTCCACTAATGTTGAGTTAACTTATACTGCCCGTAATTCTGTAAATGAAAATGTTGTGTTATTACAAGGATTACGTCGCCCAGCCAGTATGGCTCTTTATTATCCGGACGGTTCGTATATATATTATAATGCAGGCCAACGCAATCCTATAGCTCAATTAATGGAAGCTAAAGATGAGAGAAGCGGGTATTCTGTACGATTTACCGAGAAAGCGGAATACAAATTTTTAAAGAATTTCGTCTGGGTTGGTCAGGCTACTGTAAGATATAATGTAAATCGTACGGATTATTTAAATACAGCTGCATTGACAAACGGAGTTTCTGAGGGACGTAATATTGCTGGATTAAGCAGATATTTGTCTGGCGAGACATTTTTAACTTGGAATGCTAAATATAAAAAACATAATCCATATGCAACGATTGGTGCTTCAGTAGAGGATTGGAGAACAGAGAACTTTAATATTTATGGAAAGGATCACGTTTCTGAAAGTATTATTACTAGTAATGCTTTCCAAGAGATAAACTTATCCAATACTAAATCTAATTATTCAAGTAATGCTATGGTAGGTTTCTTTGCCCGTGCAGGTTACTCATATGCTAGTCGCTATATTGTAAATGCATCACTCCGCTTAGATGGTTCTTCCCGTTTTGTTGGTAATCGTTGGGGATTATTTCCTTCTATTTCCGCTTCGTGGCGTTTATCTGATGAAAAATTTATGAAATGGTCCAAGAAGGTATTAACAGATGCCAAGTTACGTTATAGTTGGGGTATGACCGGTGTCCAGAGCATTGGTAACTATGAAGCTATTAATACGTATACAATTAATCATTACTATAATGGAACTACAGCAGTTTATCAGAACTCTCGCTTGGCAAATATTAATTTATCATGGGAAGCTTCCGGCATGAATAATTTAGGGCTTGACCTTGCTTTTTTAGGTGGTCGTGTTACTTTCTCTGCCGATTGGTATCGTAAATCAACTAAAGATCTGTTAGCTATGGAACAGATTCCAAGCGAAATGGGAGTTTCCAATATGCGAGTAAACTTGGGTTCTATCCGAAATGAAGGTTTTGAACTCACAGCTAGCGGGTATCCTATAAGAAATCGTAATTTCTCTTGGCAAACAGGTTTCAATATATCTTTTAACAAGAATAAAATTACAAAGTTGGAAGGAGGTACGGCTTATTTGGAAGGTGGTAGATACTGGATTGAAGAAGGAGGACCGATTGGACAATGGTATGGCTATAAATATTTAGGAATTTACGCTACAGATGAAGCAAATGCTTATATTAAAAATGCAGATAATTCTTTTGGAGAACGTTTGACCCCCATTTATGAAAGAGATCCTAATAATTATAATAACTGGGTCTATGGTTCTGATGGAAAACCAAAATTCTCCCATTATGAAACTCCTGATGGTAAAGTCTATGAAGGCGAAATAGGTCAAATGAGAGCTAATAATACAGTTGCCAAAGGAGGTGATGTAATATGGGAAGATACGAATCATGACGGTGTTATTGGAGATTCGGATCGTCAAGTTTTAGGCAATGCTGTTCCAACTACTTATTATGGTTGGCAAAATACATTTAGCTATAAGAATTTTACTTTATCATTCTCATTCTATGGTAGTTTAGGAAACAAAATTTATAATCAGATGCGTAGAAACTTGAATCAGTTCTCTTCCAGCAATTATACTTCACTGTCGCGTGATTGTAGGAATTTATGGAAATATCAAGGGCAACAGACCTATTTATATGCGGGAACCAATGCCACTCAAGGTGTAAACAACGGTCGTGAGCTTTCTTCCTTTTATCTTGAAGATGGTGACTACATTCGTTTGGATAATATACGTCTTACTTACAGAATGGACAAAAGATGGGCTGCAAAATTCATGGCCAGTGAATTCAATGTTTACGTTTATGCAAAGAATATAGCTATGTGGACTAACTATTCAGGATTTGATCCTTCAAATATATCAAATAGTAATCCGCTACAGCCAGGTACTGACAATGGACGTTATCCACGTTCAAAAGAATTTGGTTTTGGTATCAATCTTAATTTTTAAGCAATTATGAAATTAAAATCTTATATATTATTAACTGCTATACTTATAGGTACAGTTTTGTCATCATGTGAAAATTTCTTGGACAGGCAGCCTATTAGTGATTTGTCAATAGATATTTATTGGAAAAGTGAAAAGGATATAAAAACCTGGAATGCCGGTATGTATTATGGTATGCAAACCACATTACGTGAAAATTGGTTTAAATGGGGAGAAGTTCGTTCGTGTATTTATGCTCCTACTGGAACTTCTCCTGATAAATCAATTTTATATAATGGTTTAACGTCTCTTCATGCAACGACAAGTTGGTCCGATCTATATGCGACTATTTATCGTGCTAATGCTGGTATTAAACATATTCCTGAAACGGACTTAGGTCCCACTATTATTAATCCCTACTTAGGGCAAGCTCATGCAATGAGAGCTTTAATGTATTTTTACGCAATTCGTGTATGGGGTGCAGTTCCAAAAGTTACGGAACCATACGAAGATAACTCTGTACAAGAAAAATTTGTAGGTCGTACTTCGGTTGAGGAAATCGTAGAGCTTATTTTAGAAGATATTGAAAAAGCTATTACTTATTTTGGTTCGGAAACAAACATGGCTTCTGCAGATAAATATTATTTAAACCGTGGTTCTGCAATGGCCCTAAAAGTAGATGTTCTTATGTGGGCACATCGTTATGATGAAGCTAAAATTGCGGCTGAAAGCTTGATTAATAATTATAGTTATAAATTAGAAACAAATAAGGATAACTATTTTAATATGTTCAGGCGTGATGCTGATAATAAATTATCGACCTCCGATACTGAAATTATTTTCAGTATGTATTGGGATTATAATGAATATGGTAATGGCTTCGGTGGCGCTGGTTTATTTTCTTCCGGCTCAAATTCTATACCATATCATCCAAGCGAAGAATATTATCGTACTTTGATAGCCAGAGCTAATGAAGATGTGCGTTCAAACATCATAATGGACACTTTACGTTTAAGTAAAACCATCAGGGATAAAAAGGGTAATCCATTATATGCTTTGACACCAGAAACCTATGCAGAGGAGAAACCGACAATTCACTGCTCCAAGTTTGTACATGCTGATGTCACGGCTAACAATGGTTTCGGAGGATACTTCTATCCGTTTAATAATCAATGCCAGTATCACATGCCCATATACAGATTAGCAGACATTAAATTGCTATATGCAGAAGCATTGGCTATGACCAATGATTTACAGGGAGCTATTGCTATCGTGAACGAAATTCGTTTACGCGCAGGTTGGACGGAAGAGGCTACCATAGAGTTATATCCTACCCAGAAAGATGTGATTAAATTAATCATTGATGAACGTACTATTGAATTATGGGCTGAAGGTAAGCACTGGTTTGACTTAGTCCGTACACGTATGGTAAAAGAATATCTAGACTCTATATTACAAAACTTGGAAGGTAACGATGCTATTGAAGAAGGATTTGATATAGGTGCATCTGATCCCGGAACAGATCATATCGGTGGTTGGGGACGTATGTTATGGCCTCTTAATCAAGACGTGTTCAAAAAGAATCCTTTAATGAAAGGGCAACAAAATAATCCGTATGATGAATGATTTGTAAATAACAAAATAATTGATAGTTATGAAATATTTAAAATATCTTTTAGTATTACCTTTCTTGGTATCATTAACTTCATGTGAATTATTTGGTTTAGATTTTCAAGAAGATTATGATTACCAATCAAGAGTAAAGCCCAATACAATAAATATGAATGTATGGGAATATATCAATAGTCGTAAAGACATTTTCTCTACTTTAATAGATGGCATTGAATATGCAGAAATTGACCATTCTGTATTTACGGAGAAAGGAAATACCTATATTCTTTTGACTAATAATGCTTTGAACGATTGGGAAGCTAATGGCAATTGCTATTGGAGTAGATATAAGATTACATCTGAATTTGAGGGTAATCCAGTATCTATACGAGCTATTTCGTGGAAGCAATACCCTAAAGAGCAAGTTCGGGAGTTGATTTTGTACCATATTCTGAAAGGGGAATGGTCTTACCATAACATATCGACTGATGTTAAATGGTATGAGACCAAAGGAGATGGTAAGTTCAGCTATACGGATCGCTCAGGGCAGGTTCAACGAGGAGATACAGCTGTGATGTCGTTAGTAATCCGAATGGTTCGTGAAGCGCCTATTCAAGCTAACAACTGGACCTGGAATTACCGTAATGTGTTAGGAGAGACGACCGGTTCTTTTGCTTCTACCAACATAAAGGCGACTAATGGTTATATTCATGTAACCAATTTCTTTTTGGACCGTCCTACGAGTACTTTCTTAGAATTTGAATAATAACAAAAAACTCTATAGAAAATGAAAAAGAATATTCTATATATATTAATGATACTTGGCCTAATCATATCTTCGTGTTCGAATGATGATTATGTTGATATCTATTCCTTGAATACTTTCGGACAAAAGGTGTGTCGAAATAATAAGGTAAAAACATTTGTATCAGTTGATGCATCTGATAAAGTTAATACAAAGTATAACTGGGGATGTACAGGTGGCTCTTTCACCAGTTCAGCCGGTTTGTTTGAAAATGTATGGGTTTCTCCTGATACTCCCGGTGAATACGAAATCTGGGTAACAGTGGAATGTAATGGTGAAAAAGAAACCCGACGTGCAAAAATGACAGTAACAAATGAGTTATTCTATACAAATTTCGAAACTCCATATTATAATGAAGGTTTTTCTAATAATAATATGGCATGGGCTCAAGATGCTGAAACTGGTTCAGCACGCTTGACTTCCAGTAACAATAACGGCCGAGCCCGTAAAGTATGGGATAAGGAAATTGTTCCACCTCATTCAATGCAAATGAAGTTTAAATGGGATCAAATGAATGCTAAAACTGACCCATTTCGTATGCGGTTGAAATTTAAGAATGCAAATCAAGATTTGATATATTGGGATCATGTAGAATTTGAAATGCAAATGCAAACAGGGGATGCTTTATGGAGAGTCCAGGTATATAATTCTCACAAAGGAGGTACTATTGCGGTAACTATTCCTGTTGAAAACAGTTCAAGTCTAAATATAAAGAAAAATGCTTGGACTTGCGGTGCCATTTCTATAGACAAAGATCTTAATATGTACTATTACCAAGATGGAACTTTGATCTCCAAAGTTAATGTAAAGGAGGTTTTAGAGCAGCAGGGAGTTGATTATAGTAAGGTCGTTATCAGCGAATCTATGGTTAGCATGTATAACAAATTAAGAATGTATTTCGATGATTGGACTAATTTCGATGATGGTACCATTATGACCGGTACAGATAGAGATAGATAATTATTAATTAAATAAGTTGCTTACTGTTTCGTATAAAGGAATAGTAAGCAGCTTTTTGGGTAAAGAACCATATACATGAAAAAGATTATAATGATTTGTTTATTTTGTTTTTGTGCAATAGGGACATTCGCTCAAACAAAATTAGAAGGTGTAGTACTTGATAAACAACGGAAACCTGTAGCTAAGTTGTCAATGCGCATAAAAGGTGAAATGCGCAATTTACGTACAAATGCCCGAGGTGTTTTCAAAATAAAGAAAGTATATGAAGGTGATACTTTAATGATATTTCCATCTGACGGCCTGGTAGCTTATATTCCTCTGCGCCAAGTGCCAACAATGACTATTCATTTAGATGACAATGCACTTCGTATGCAGCATGATAAGATATCAATCACAACTGTATATGAAAAATATGAGCCAGAAGAATTTAATCCCAATATCTTGACTCGTAGTCAAATCAAACGTTTTGAAGCGTCAAATTTGATAGAAGTGCTTCGTGGACGTGTTGCCGGATTAATAATAGATGAGGATGATAACGGACCTGTTGCACGGATGCGCGGAGTTTCCATGTCAGAAAAGACGGAACCGCTTTTTATTGTAGATGGTGTGCAATACGATTCATTACAGGACACTAATAATGCGGTAAATGTAGAAACTATAGACCAAATAGAAGTATTGAAAGATGGGTCAGCCTATGGTATGAACGGAGCAAATGGCGCTATATTAATAACGACACGTCGATAATCATTGAAATTAATTAAAATATGAAGATAAATAAGCACCTGAGTATATTATTATCTTTATTTATTGTTTTCACTATCTCGATTAGATGTTATTCTCAAACTAACTCTAATTCAGAGATAGACAGTATAATTAGTGCTTTCAAACAAATAACGAATATTCCTCAGGAGAAGGTTTATCTCCATACAGATAAACCTTACTATTTCCAAGGTGATACAATATGGATAAAAGGGTATTTGACAAGTGCAATTACTCATCGTACCAACTCTTTTAGCAAATATCTCTATATAGAATTATTTGACCGTAAAGATCGTCTAATTAAGCGCAAGAAAATAGAAAGAAATAAAGATTCCTTCATTGCTTTTTTATCTATACCCAGTAATACCGGGGAAGGTGATTATTATTTGCGAGCGTACACGAAGTGGATGCAAAATTTGCCACCTATTTTTTTGTATACACAAAATGTTCAAATCTATAGCTCACAAGTAGCTTTCTGCCATATGGATGTGCAATATGAACAATTCGGGTCTGAAAGAAGTGCTATCATATCACTTGTCCATTCTGATAAAACACCATATGCCAGACATGATGTGAATTGCATTATTCGATCTAAAAAAGCGGGCAATAAGTATGTGACAAAAAGAACTGATAGTGCAGGCAAGGTAAAATTAGCATTACCTGCAATAGAAAACGATGAATTATTCATTGATGCGACTCTTGAAGATGGCATTTTGAGACATCAACAAACATTTGTTGTACCCAGACTTAAAAATTATCAAGTAGTTTTTTTTCCGGAAGGAGGAGACCTGATTAGTGGAAAAATGCAGAAAGTGGCATTTAAAGCGATTAATTCATCCGGATTATCAGAAAGTATTGAAGGGGTCGTTATAACAGATAAAGGAGATACAATTAGTACTTTTATGTCTGGTTATGCAGGTATGGGGATGTTTTTACTACCCAATCAATCCAATGAATCGTATCACGTCATAGTTAATAACAAAGATCGTATACAAAAGCAGTATCATTTGCCCAAAGCTGCGACCAATAAAGTAGCTTTAGTACTTAATGGAAGAGATGGGAAATTTAGATATCAAATTCTAAAAGCTGATGGATATAAAGGAATACAACCGGCTTACTTAATTGCTCATGTACGTGGAAAAGTTATTCTAGTGGAAGATATTTCCACAAAGTCCAGTCAAGGAGGCATCATTGATGCCACTTCTTTTCCAGAAGGTATAGTGCATTTTATGTTAGTTGATAAAAAAATGATTCCATTAAGTGAGCGACTCGCATTTGTCCGTAGACCCAATTTAAATATTTCTGTAACAAATTTGAATCCGGTTTTTATGCCTCGATATCCTATTAATTTAATGATTAATGTCACGGATGAAAACAATGTACCAGTTAAAGGAAACTTCTCATTAAGTGTTACGGATGGATATGCGGTAGTACAAGATACTCTTACAGAAAATTGCCGTTCTTATATGTTATTAAGTTCGGATTTGAAAGGATTCGTTGAAAATCCGGGATATTATTTTAATTCTCCCAATGCACAAACAGATGCCTCATTAGATATCCTGATGTTAACCCAAGGATGGAGACGTTTTGATGTAGATGCAATATTAAAGAGAGAGAAACTTCAATATAAGTTTCCTATAGAAAATGGACAGTATATTAGTGGTACAGTGAAAAATGTACTTGGTAAACCTATTGCTAATAGTATTGTCATCGCAATGGCACCAATGCAACGTTTGTCACGTTATGTAAATACAGATAGTAAAGGACATTTTACTATAAATGGAATACGATTTCCTGAAAATACTTATTTTGTAGTCCAGGCTGCAAAAAAAAGTAAATTGGTTAATTATGAATTGAAAATAGATGAAGAAATATTCCCTAAGGCCTATAATCCTTACCCATATAAATTTATGGAGAGTGAGCATAAAGAAGAATATTTGGAGCAGTTGAATGAAGGATATACTGTTATTAATGGCGAAAAAGTATATCAATTGCATGAAGTTAATATTATAGGAACTAAATCTCGTTATGAAGATTATGCCGCTTATAATTGGGATGAATATAAAATAGAGCGAATCAAAGCTAAAACTGTCAGAGAATTAATAAAACAGATGCCAGGCATTAATACCGCTCCTAATGGGGACTTATATTTTACCTCTTCAGGAGATCACTTCCGTTCGGAAGGTGAAATAAGACGACCACAAGATACTAATCGGCCAGAAACCTTTGGGATGGCAAACAGACGATTACGCCCACGTATATATTTAGATAACAGACAGATCCAATCGGCCGATTTGGATCAGATAAAGGCTGATGATATTCGTTTTATTAATTTAATTGATCCGGAAGTAGATCAAACTTTGTCTGAAGCTATTTTTGAGGATCAAGGAGATGATGGGCAGTGGAATGAAGCACTGCTGGAGGAAGAAGATGAAGACAAAAATATTGTAAGTGTTAGAGGACGTAGCCTACGAGATCAATTAACAATGCCGGCAACGGGACGAATCATGTTAACTTCCAAGAATGGTAATCTGATTTTGAAAAATATGTCTAATCTGCGAATTGCTAATATCATGCCACTTGGCTATTCGCGTTATATAGAATTCTATTCTCCTAAATATACAATAGAAGAGAATTTAAAAAAAGATGAACCCGATATACGAAGTACAATCTATTGGAATCCAATCGTTGAATTGAATGGCGAGAAACCGCAAAAGGTTTCATTTTATGCTTCTGACCGAACTGAAGTATATAACTATATACTTGAGGGAATAACAGAAGACGGTAGAGTGTGTCATGCATATGGAACCATAAAATAGTTTCACTTTATTTTACCTTTCACTTTATATGGTAAAAGTTTACTCTTTTTTTGCAAGCATTTGAGACAATATATATAATGGGAGTTCTTTTTTTCTTTCTTTGTTAAACTATTAATTTAAAAAAACGCAATATTATGAAAGAGTTATGTTATTGTTTATCTCTTATAGCTCTCTTATGTATGAGTAATTCGTGTAGTGATAATATTGACACCACAGAAGAAGTTTATCAAGAAGTTATAACTCGTAGTGTTAGTGTATGTTCCGGGTATAATGTAATGGAAAGTTGTTCCTCACTTTACATGATTATAGCAGATGATGATTTAGATATAAAATTCTTTGACTAATGAAATGATGTTTTTGAGAATTCATTTGGCTCTGGAATTAATTATATTCAAGACGGTTGGATTAATGCAGATGAAGAATATATTTATCCAATTTCAAGAACAACTACTGGTGTAAGTTATGGTTCATCAGAATTTTTAGATAAAACGATTTATAGTCGTATTCATTCTCATGGTAGTAATGCTCTCAAAGTTTTTTTCCTTCTTTTAATGACTTAATTGAGTTTTGTAATGAGTACAAAGGAGGATATTGCAATTCTTCTTATTATTATGGAGTTGTATCATATATTGGATGTGTAGCTTTTTGCATAAGAAATCGTAGCCTATTAGATGATTTTGCATCTAAGGTATTGGATGCTCAACAGCAAAGTAGCATAAGGAAAAGCTATGAACAAATAGTAATTATTTTGATATCCGATTGAATGGATTAATAAATTTCTTTTCTATTCAAAATACTGGTATTAGTGTTATATTAGGAAGAAAGGTGGATGAATGAGCTGAATATTGAAATGGTGATTTTGTGTTAGATAGAAATTTTGAATGAACTCATCGGGGACATTGGTAAGTAAAAGATAGAAAACAGAATTTTAATGCTATAGTGAAAAAAATGAAACCGGTTCAAAATATAGAATGGACCGGTTTTACTTAAAAACATCATTTCTTATTTGCTATAATCTTATTGAATTTGGGAAATCGGCACTGGTCAGAGATGCCCAAGGCATAAACGATTGGTTAACTGTTCCTTCCGGACGACTTTTCTGAATCATTTTATAGGTATAAGGCGTATCCATTCCTTTGCGGTCATGATAATGATGGTAAGTTCGTTCCCAGGCAGAACCTATTTTTTCACGTTGTTTGGGCGAGATATCAGGTTCATAGACTGGTTTTCCAAAACAAGTGATATGCTGTATATTAGGAACTTCTTCATCCGACATGTATTTAGTCATATATTCAAATCCTTTGTAGAGATGATTATCGAATGCCCCATATAAGTCTATTTTTAAGTTGCATACTCGTGCGGGATGTGTGTGTAAACCTATTGTAGATTACTCTTACGGAGTAGTGGTTCGCAAAGCTATAGAAGGGGAGAGGCAAAGTTAGGAAAGACTGGCAGAATGCAACAGAGAAAGAAGCAAGCAACTGAACTTTTAAACGTTTTTTATCAGCATTGGCGCAAGATATCAGCGAATAAGAAAACCCAAAGGGAATTCCCTCGTCGCAGCTTCATGAGTACAAGACCGAGAAGTTGCAAGAACTTGAGCAACTGGAGAGAGACGGTAAGATCAGTCTGTACTTTACCGATGAAAGTCATGTCTGTACCGATTACTTATAAATGGGGCATCATCATTATTAATCGTTTCTACCTTCCCCATTTAAACTTATACTGATTCTTCTATAAAATGAAGCTATTCTTTGGGGAATTATTATCTATTGCAATAAAATTACAAACTTTTGAGATAGAAATGATATTTGATTCATAAATTCATTCATTTCTTTGCATTGTTGTTAGTCTAACCACATTAAGAATGTTCTAATACTAAATCTACAGCTATATATATTATTTTTCACTTAATATACTTATGCGATGGTTTATGCAATAGAATCATTTAATAATAAACAAAAGAAAGCGTAGAAAAAAAGTTTTGTTTAATTAAGTCTAATCAAAAAAGTAATTTTAATGAAAAAGAAAGAACACAAATCGAAATCGCTATTATGGTGTATTTTGTTGGTACTGTTAAGCTTCTCTTTTAGTACTATAGTACAAGCTCAGAATATAACAGTAACAGGAGGCGTAGAAGATCAGAATGGTGAACCCTTAATTGGAGTGACAGTTGCAGAATTGAACACTACTAACGGAGCCATTACTGACATTGACGGTAACTTTTCTATTAAATGTGTTAAGGGTGCGACTCTAAAGTTCAGCTACATTGGTTATAAGGATGTAACCAAAGTCGTTACTGAAAGTAAACTGAAAATTATATTGATTGAGGATTCACAAGCTTTAGATGAAGTAGTGGTAGTAGGGTACGGTACACAGAAAAAAGGAAGCGTGACGGGTAGTGTAACTAGTGTCGATGCCAAAGCTATTGAAGATTTTCCATCAGCTAATTTGTCTTCAGCATTAGCTGGACGCCTTTCAGGTGTATATATAACTCAAGGAACTGGTAAACCGGGAACTTCAGCCTCTTTTAGTGTACGTGCTAAAGGTACTCCTAATAATTCTGACCCATTGTATGTTATTGATGGTGTGGTGAGGGATAAGATGGCGTTTGATGCACTTGATGCCAGTGAGGTAGCTAATATATCAGTATTGAAAGATGGTGCATCTGCAGCTGTTTATGGCGCCCGTGCTGCTAATGGTGTTGTATTGATTACTACAAAGAAAGGTGGAAACGCGAAACCGACTATCAATTATACTGGTACGGTAGGTATTGATGTGGCTGCTATGATTCCAGAGACACTTAGTGCTTATGAACATGCTGTTTATTTGAATGATCGTGCTATACAAGGTTATCTTAATAATGCTATTTGGAATCCGAATGTAGAACAGCAAGATCCAACGACTAAATCTTCTTGGTATACAGATGATGAGTTGGCACATTTCAAAACAACTGATTATAGTTTTCTAGATGATGCATGGAAAACTCCATGGTCTACCCGTCATGCTATCAATATTACTGGTGGAACCGAAAAAGTACGTTATTTTATTGGTGGCTCTTATTTCTATAATGTAGGTTCATTTGATAATCTGAAATATTCTAAATATAATTTTCGTGCCAGTATTGATGCTGATATTAGTAAGAATTTTACAGTTGGTCTGAATATCAGTACAGATAATCGTAAAGATACCAAACCTAATTGGAAATCCGATGGTGACCGTGATCGTATGAACGACTTGTATAAAGGATTATTACTCCGCACCAAGATGATTCCAAGTATGATTGATGGTATGCCAGTAGGCAACTTTATTGAATGGCATCCGTTAATGCTTATTAGCGAAGAATCGGGTTTACATACTAAGAAATGGCAAAACGTCAACGTTAATGCTACTGCGGAATACCGAGTTCCCTTTGTAAAAGGTCTGAAACTGAAAGTACAGTATAATCGTACATTGGATAATCGTTTAATTAAAAAGGTGAACTTCCCGTATGAGATGTATAATTTCCAGACTGCTGGAACAAACAATCATTATATTGACCCGAGTAATGTGGTAGTATCTACCAAAACTCGTGATGATGGTAACTATGTATTTAAAGAAAACCAGTTGGCGGAAGAATATCAATTGAACCTGTTTGTAACTTACGATCGTAAGTTTGGCAACCATGATTTGAGTGCATTATTTGTTTATGAACAATCTGAAGGTGATAGTGAGAGATTTGATGCACAACGCAACAAACTAATCACTTGGGAAATGCCGGAGTTTTTTGGTGCAAGTGGTGATGCTTCTGAATCTATTGTTGGGGCCGGTTCTGTAAGTGAAAGTGGTCGCCTCTCCTACGTAGGTCGTTTGAACTATGCCTATGCAGACAAGTATTTATTAGAAGCTGCATTCCGTGTTGATGGTTCTACAAAATTTGCTCCAGATCAGCGCTGGGGTTTCTTCCCCTCTGTTTCAGCCGGCTGGCGTATATCCAGTGAGCCTTTCTTCTCAGAAAATATCAAGTTTATCGACTATATGAAATTGCGCGGTTCTATTGCTACATTAGGTAATGATGCCATTGGCGGTTGGCAATGGATGGCTCGTTACGGAATTACTACGGGTGCCGTATTCAATGGTTTATCTTATGGATTAGAACCTAAAGAAGTTCCTAATCCAAAATTGACTTGGGAGAAATCAACTTCTTATAATATCGGTTTTGATAGCCGTTGGTTTAGAAATAAATTTGATTTCAGCTTTGAATATTTCTACAGACGTACATACGATATTCTTGATAATCTGAATGTGAGTGTACCTACTACATTTGGTGCATCTTTGCCAAAAGAGAACTATTCGGAGGTTAAATCCCATGGTTTCGAAGTAGAACTGGGGTACAATGACAGAATCGGTAAATTGGACTATTATTTAAGAGGTAACTTTAGTTTTGCAAACAGCTGGTGGTCCAAGAAAGATGAAGCAGAAAATATCCGGGCATACAAATCTGAAATCGGTCAGTCATTGAGCCGTGAATGGGGATTTGAATGTATTGGAATGATTCGTACCGAGGAACAGTTACAGCAATATATGGAAGAAAATCCGAATATGACTATTAAAGGACAGAAACCCGGTTTAGGTATGTTGATATACAAAGATGTACGTGGTCCTGAGAGTGATGAACCGGATGGTATCATTACAGATGATGACAAAGTTGTTATTATTGAAAATAAAGTAGCTCCTATCACTTATGGCTTCACGATTGGCGGTAAATGGAAAGGGTTCATGCTTGATATATTCTTCCAAGGTATGGCCGGTCATAAGAAGTTGATGGATTTCCGTGGTAATGGTATCAATGCCCATACAAGTACATTCAAATATTATAATGACCACTGGACACCGGAGAATACAAATGCTTCAATGCCGGGCGCTACACAGTATAAAAATAATGAAGCTTCTTCCTTCTGGGTACGTAATGCTTCTTTCTTACGTTGCAAAAATATATCCATATCTTATGATTTGCCGAAGACATTCGTTCAGCGGATAGGCATTGATAAGGCAAGGCTTTTCCTGAATGGTACGAACCTCTTCTTATTACAGGATAAAGTAAAATGGATGGATCCCGAAGCAACGAGTATTTCAGACTATCCTGTTATGAGAAACTTCTCATTTGGTTTGAATATAACGATCTAATTATATAAAAAACACTTGAATATTATGAAATCAAAACATATAATAGCTATTACAGCATTGGCATTTGCAAGCTTTACTAGTTGTACTTCCGTATTGGACAAAGACGACCTGACAGTTGTCAGCGAAAAGGCAACATGGAACAGTGAAATTCTGGCTACAGCCTTTTTGGATAAATGCTACAAAGATAATCTGCCGGCTTTTAGTGGTGATTATTCTAAATATAGTGATGAGGGCAATGGAGGTGGTGATTTTATTCATGGTCGGCTGGCGTCGGTAGCTACTGCCGGAGGTCCGTTAGGAGAACACTGGCCTTATGACAAGATATATACTATCAATGTGCTGTTAACCAGCATTGATGGAGGTAGCTTGTCCGAAGATATCCGGAACCGTATAAAGGCACAAGCGCTTTTCCTACGTGCTTATCAATATTTTGAGATGGTAAAAATTTATGGTGGCGTACCTCTGATTTTAACTCCGCAGGACAGACATAGTGACGATTTGTATGTTACTCGGAATACAGCAAAAGAATGTATTGACCAGATAGTGAAAGACCTTGATGATGCAGCGGCTTCATTGCCCAGCATTTGGGGTGAAAATGATTTTGGACGTATCACCAAAGGAGCAGCTATGGCTTTCAAAGGACGTGTGTTGCTGACTTATGCCAGTAAACAATTTAATCCGAACAATGACCGTACCCGTTGGCAAACAGCATACAATGCCTGCTTAGCGGCCCAAAAAGAACTGTCAGAGAATGGACAACGTGCTTTACATCCTATTTATAAGGAGATATGGGCAAAAGAGACTACCTCTGAGACTGTAATTACTACCCGTTTCCTTGATCCGGTACGTACACATAACTTCATGGCAGGGCTGCGTCCGTTGGAATTTTCGGTAGGAGCTACCGGTAACCACCATCCTACATTGGATATGGCACTTGCTTTCCCAATGGCTGATGGTACCACTCCGGGAGTAGATGTAGATGGTGATGGTGTGAAGGAAGCTTTTGATCCTACTGCTACTGACGCTACTGGTATGTATTGGTTGAACCGTGACCCCCGTTTCTATGATATCATCGTTTACAATGGCGCTGAATATCCATTGAATGGTATGCCGGAATGGTTCCAAGGTTGCATGTACACTTACAAAGGTGGCGAAGATACTCATAGTCCGACTGGTACAGGATTTTATTCATGTAAGTTCTCTATACCCGAAAAGACGGCTACCGAAGCCAAAGACCACGGTGACATGGACTGGATTGAAATGCGTTATGCAGAAGTACTGTTGAATCTTGCTGAATGTGCTGCGGAAGTAGGAAATAAGTCTGATGAAGTTTATACTGTCCTGAAAGATATTCGTAAACGCGCCGGTATAACGGCCAATGCGGACGGGCTCTATGGTTTAAAAGCAAATATGAATCAACAAGAATTGATAGATGCTGTTCTTTATGAACGCCGTATTGAATTGGCTTATGAAGGTAAACGTTTCTGGGATTTGCTTCGTCGCAAAATTTTCTCTGATATGCAAGGATATTCCCGTTACAGAATTGAAATACAAGTGAAGAACGAGTACGCTACTATGGCACGAAGAGATTTTATCACTATGATAAAGAGCGACCCGGAATTAATGACAAAGAATTATTTCAAGTATTTCACTACTCAAACCTGGAGAATTGACGAAACCTATCAATGGGATGTAAAAGACAACTATTACTTCCAAGGATTGGAGCGTAAACACTTCGAACAAAATCCGAAATTGCAACAGACAATTGGTTGGGAAAGTGGTGATTTTGATCCATTGAAATAGTACACGGGTTAATATAATGATATAATTTCCTAACAGGGCATTTTGTTAATCTTAGATTGGGCAAACTTTTACCTTCATGGTAGAAGTTTGCTCTTTTTTTGCAAGCATTTGAGACAATATATATAACAGGAATTCTTTTTTTCCCTTTTCTTTGCTATACTATTATTAATTCTATTGATAAAACAAATGAAAAACATCTATTATCTACTATGTCTTCTTTTTCCCTTGTCCGTTATGGGGCAGGAACCAACTGGTAAAAGCCAGTGGATTTATCCGGATGCATCTGGAAAGTTAGTATATAAAGCTACGAAAAAGGGTGACCGCATCATTGATTTTTCCCATGCTGGCTATAAAGGTGGTGGAGTTACATTACCTTATGTTCCGGCTAAGTTGACGGTACATCCTTTAGGAGAGAATGAAGATTGCACGGATTATATCCAAAAAGCTATTGATATGGTTTCTGCACTTCCCAAAGATGAAAATGGATTCCGGGGAGCTGTATTGTTGGCACCCGGACGTTTTGTATGCGAACGTACTATCCAAATTACAGCTGACGGTGTAGTTTTACGCGGTACCGGAAGTGACCCAAGTGGAAGTACCATTGTTATGACTGGTGGAAAACACACAGCTATAGTTGTGAATAACAATCTTCGTCAACGGGCAGGTAATCGTTTGGGAGAGACTTCTCCAGATGAGAAGAGCATAAAAGTCATTGACAAATATATTCCTGCCGGTTCCTGTCATTTCACAGTGGAAGACGCTTCGGGACTTTCAGTTGGAGATAATATCGAAATACGTAAACCTGTGACAGAGAAGTGGATTAAATATATGAAGATGCACGATCTGGTACGCGACGGAAAACCTCAGACCTGGATAAAGGCAGGAAGACTGTTGATTGCAGAACGGACGATTGCAGGTATCGAGAAAAATACAATCACTCTGACAGTTCCGTTAGTAGATTCTTATGATGCCCAGTTTACGGATGATAACACTACGGTGGTGATAGCCAATGATGTCCGGCGTATTCGTCAGTGCGGTGTGGAGAATCTCCGCATTGAATCGCCGGCGCAAGCGGTTAATCATGGAAAAGCTTTATATTACGCATTAAGAATAAATGGAGAAGATTGCTGGGCGAAGGATATCAATGCAATGGAAACCATGGAAAGCGTAGGTGTAGGAGGTCGGCGTATCACCCTGCAACAAGTTAATGTGGTAAGAAGGGCTTTACATCAGGGAGCCTCCAAACCAGCAGAATTTGCACCGAATGGAGGACAGATTTTACTGGACCGTTGCTCGGTTGTAGGCGACAATATTTGGTTTGTGGCACTTGGCGGTGGACAAACAGGCCCTATTGTATTCCTTAATTGCAGCTTCGGAGGAAACGGACGCATAGAAGGACATCAACGCTGGAGCACTGGTTTACTACTTGATAATTGTGTATTGCCGGGCGGAGGCATCGATTTCAAGAATCGTGGTTCCATGGGGTCCGGTCATGGCTGGGGCACTGCCTGGTCCGTTGCTTGGAATTGCGTAGCAAAAAATTATGTGAATCAAATGCCACCGGGAACCTGCAACTGGGTGATAGGAAGTAAAGGGGAAAGTACACCACTACGCCGTCCTTTCAATCAATCGGGACCGACATTGCCCGTTGGCATTTTCGACTCTCATGATACTCAGGTTTCCCCTCAAAGTCTTTATCTTGCACAACTAAAGGAACGTTTAGGCGAATCTGCATTGCGAGCTATCGGATATGGACCTACCGCTCAGTTACCTTCTCCCACTCCATCCGACTATACCTTTCAAGGAGGCATGCAGGTTTCTTCCGAATTGGTTGGAAGAGATTATAATGCCATACATGAATATATGCGTACTTTAGGATGGGATTATTCTGAGCATCCTAATATATCGAAGAATGATCATTATGACGGAGTTCATTGTGAAGTAATATTCGATCCTATTTTGCAACAATACATATTTAAATTCACAAATCATGCCAATGCTGAAGCTTTGGATAGTGACCGCGGCAGGTTATTGAGTGATCGTCAGCGAAACGAAATGAAAAGCCAGACCAACCGTAATTGGCACCACCTGAACGGGAACTGGAATGAATGGCAGCGATTAGAATGGAAGTTCCGTATTCCGAAAGGCTTTCAACCTACTACTAAATTTTGCCACATCCACCAACTAAAAGCGCAAGAGGGAAACAATGGTGCACCACTCATTACTATCAGTACACGCTGTGATGAGAACGGTGATAATAAACGCGTACAAGTAATCCATACGGGAGATACAAGGACATCAGGTAAAGGAATTCTGATAGATGATCTCCCTCTTTCTGATTTTGAGGACGAATGGATACAGGTTGAGACAGAAATGTATTACACCCATCATGGCACGTTCCGTATCAAGCTCACCCGCATCAGCGATGGCAAAGTACTTGCCAATCAATCTTTCTCTGATGTAGATTTGTGGAGAAAAGGAGCAACGAACATCCGTAATAAATTTGGTATCTATCGCAGTTTGGGACGGAAGATGCAAAGTGCATCCGATCGTCCGGACAATGGCCTTAAAAATGAAAGTCTACAATTGGCAGATTTTAAAGTATATGAAGCACATACTAATCCGAACCCACAACCTCATGATTAATTTGTCGCTTTGACATTTTGTATTTTCAATCACTGTACGTTTGTATTCTTTCGCCCTTCCTGCCATAAGTTCAAAAAGAATGCACGGAAATAGGATTAGATAAATTCAAAAAGAAAGTAGAAAAGGGTAATGCTTACGGGTTCTTCTTGTAAGTATTATCCTTTTCTGTCTTTCGGTTACAATTTGCAAGAAATGATCCTGTGTCTGTTGATAAAATGCTACTGAAAAAGTGAACGGAAAAGAAGATGAAATAGAAGATCTAAATACACTTTTGGGATTCCTGATGACGTTTATATAGGCTTTGTACATCAGGTATTAACTTCCTGTCTACAGGAAGTTAACTTCTTGCACGCAGGATATTAATGTCCTGCGTCTTGGATATTAATATTCTATCTCCAGATACTTAAGCTTTATTCTCTTTTTTATTCATTTTCTGCATATCTATTATTTTTTTATTCGACTTTCTTGCATAAGTATTCTTGGGTTGAATCACAAAAGATGCTATAATCTTTATCCTGTGAAAACCATGAGTTATAGAATAGATAAAACAGGCTTTCTTTTGAAAGTAAAACAGACAATAATATTGCAAAAAGATATGCGAATTGAATGAGAAAAGATTGAGGTCGGTGCTTCACTTAATACTTTAATCTGATACAAAATTGCAAGAAAATGAGATTTCTCAATAAAGGGGGTAGCTAAAGAAAGGGTTTCTTTGTAAAACAAATAAAAAACTAATAAATATGAAGAAAGCACACCTTATATCCTTATTTATAGGATTCCCTGGATTCGTAGGTTCTAATTTGCTCATGGCACAAGAAAGCTGGCAATCACTACTCGTAACTCAGGATAAGACCGGAAATCTGACTTACCAGAAAGATAAAGATGGTTTTGTCATACCCGATTTTAGTCAGGCAGGGTATAAAAATGGGAAAGATGTTCCTGTAATCAACTTGCCGGAACGCACCATCGTTATTAGTCCACTGGAAGATAAAGAGGCTGACAATACGCAACATGTACAAAAAGCGATTAATGAGGTTGGACAATATGAGTTGAATGCTGACGGTATCCGGGGAGTCGTACTATTGAAAGCTGGGCGATATAATATTGATGGAACCTTGAATTTGACGTACGATGGAGTTATCCTGCGCGGTGAAGGTAATTGTTTTTCTGAGAATGATTCTACCGTCTTGTATGGTAGAAATGCTTCCGAGAAGGCAAAGCGACTCATTTTAATGGGAAATTCTTCTGCACACAACTGGGGCAATGGAAAAGGAAACAACCAGGTAAATATTACAACCCGGAAGGCAATGCCGGGAGATTATTCATTTCAGGTAACTGACGCAAGTGCTTATCAGATTGGCGATTTGATCTGTATAAAGTACCCCACTACTACGGAATGGCTGGAAGCAGTCTGGTATGGTGGAAACACAAAACGGAATACAGATGAAAGTATGAAATGGAAGATTAAAGATATTGATATTTCCTATCACCGTTATGTGACCAATGTAGAAGGAAATACAATTGAAGTGGATGCACCTGTTTTCTATACACTCGATCAGCAATATGCACAAGCTTATATTTATAAGATTGAGAATCCGGGTACTGTTCGTCATAATGTAGGTATTGAAAACCTGCATATCTCTTTGGAAAGAAGCCCGGAAAATTCTACGGCCAATGTCGATCAGAACTGTATCTATATGAGTTCTTTGGAAAATTCATGGGTAAAAGGTGTTTCAATGTCAGGATTCGTTCATGCAGGTATCAAAACAACATCGACTACCCGAAGCACAATCGAAGATTGTTATGCAATTGATCCTTCAGGACTTTGCACCGGAGGTACATATTATAACTTTGAGAACTACCATCGTTCACAACTGGTCTTGCTTAAGAACTGTTATGCCCGTAACGGACGTCATCACTATATCTCTAACGGTTGCGCCACTACCAGCGGTATTGTGGTGCTAAATTTCCGTTCGGAGCTTTCTCTTGCACAGGCAGAGGGACACCGTTTATGGTCACAAGGTATTCTGTTTGACAATTGGAAAGAATTGGGAACCATAAAATCAAATGCCGGTAAAATCGGCATGTACTTACGTGATAACATGGGAAGTGGTCATGGCTGGGGAGGTACTAACAGTGTCTTTTGGAATTGCGATGTACAGGGAGGTGCTATTTATCTGGACAAAGTACCTACAGGTCAGAACTATGCTATCGGTTGTACGGCAAAGACGATACGGCGGTATCGCAATACGATGAGTGAATATATGGATGGATATATTGAAGGACAGAATCATAAAAATCTGCAACCAACATCACTTTATGAAGCTCAAAGAGAAGCCAGAGGTATATCTACGGGGGTAATGCCTGAAGTAAACAGAGAAAATACCCCGCATATCATTGTAGAGATAAACCGTGTGAGAGTAAAATCACAAAAAGATGCATTGATATCTATTTATACTACGAACGGAAGTATGGTGCAGACGCTTAAATCTTCTACTAATACCTGGGTGGAAAGTATGCCATTGAACGATGACTTTTACATAGTTCGTGTGGAAGAGGCCGGCCGGAAAGCTTACAGTCAGAAAGTTCTTATCAGAACCACTGGAAAGTGATTTGATTATGCTCCTGAATATCAAAAATAAATCTACTAATTGTTATGACAAAAAAAACTTTTATCTCGCTCCTGTACGTATTGATGTGTACCGTTTGTTTCGGACAAGAATTTGTGCATCCTGGCATGTTACATACGTCCCCTGACCTCGAGTTTATGAAAGCAAAAATCCTTGCAGGTGAAGAGCCTTGGAAGGAAGCATGGGATCAGCTCAAGGCTTCAGAAATTTCCTCACTCCACTATAAACCAACTCCATTTAAAGTTGTGGATAACGGCCCGTATAATCAGCCTGATAATGGCGGGAAAGAGTTTGTACGTGATGGAGCCGCCGCCTACACCATGGCTTTGCAATGGTATGTGGAAGGAGACAAAGCTTATGCGGAAAAAGCTATTGAAATTTTTAATGCCTGGTCAAATACCCTTGAATCTGTCGTCAATCACAACCGCCAACTGAAAGTGGGTACAGCAGGCATCAAATACCTCAATGCTGCCGAGATCATCAAATATACCTACAAAGGTTGGAGTGACAAAGATCGTAAAGCATTCGAAGATATGGTAATCAATATTTGGTATCCTGTGATAACAGACTGGACACCTCGTTACAATGGCAATTGGGATGCTGCCAACGGACAAACTATAATGTGTATCGGCATCTTCCTTGATCGACGAGATATTTTTGACAAAGCATGCAAACAGTTGACAGACGGTGATAGTAACGGCTCTATAAAGAACTATTTTTATGAAAACGGACAATGTCAAGAGAGTGGACGTGATCAGCAGCATGTACAGATGGGGCTTGCTTTCCTTGCTTGTGCCGCAGAGATAGCATGGAACCAAAAAATAGACTTATATGGGGCATTCGATAATCGTCTCTATAAAGGATTTGAATATACAGCTAAATACATGTCGGGTGAAGACGTTCCTCATATACAGTATATCACTTGGTTTGGAAAACCAGTCTATGGACCTGAGATCTCGCCCAAACAACGCGAAAAGATATGTCCTGCTTGGGAACGAGCTTACCATCATTATCATGACCGCAAAGGAATGGATATGCCTTATACCTATAAAATGATTCAGAAAAGTCGTCCGGAAGGAACAGTTAACCAATCGTTTATGCCTTGGGCATCTCTGACCAGTGCCGATTTCCCAAATTCAATAAGGTTATAGGCAAATGAGAAATGATCTTTTTAAGTAAAACCGGTCCAAGATATAAATGGACCGGTTTCATTTTTCTGCTATGGTATTAAAATGATGTTTTTCTATCTTTTCTTTACCAATGTCTCCAATGAGTCCATTCAAAATTTCTATCTAACACAGAATCACCATTCCAATATTCAGCCCATTCATCCACCTTTTTTCCTAATATAACGCTTATGCCAGTATTTTGACTAGAAAAGAAATTTATTAATCCATTCAATCGGACATCAAAATAATCACTTCCCAAAATTGTTATTTGTTCATAACTTTTTCTTATGCTATTTTGTTGCTGAGCATCCAAGACCTTAGACGCAAAGTCATCTAATAGGCTATGATTTCTTATGCAAAAAGCCACGCATCCAATATATGATACAACTCCATAATAATAATTAGAATCGCAATACCCTCCTTTGTACTCATTACAAAATTCAATTAGGTCATTAAAAGAAGGGAAAAAATCTTTGGGAGCATTACCACCATGAGAATGAATACGACTATAAATCGTTTTGAATAAAAAATCAGATGAATCATAACTTACACCAGTAGTTGTTCTTGAAATCGGATAAATATATTCTCCATCTGCATTTATCCAACCGTCTTGAATATAATTAACTCCAGAGCCAAATGAATTCTCAAAAACATCATTCCATAGGTCGAAGAATTTTACATCCAAATCATCATCTGCTATAATCATAGAAAGTAAGGGACAACTTTCCATGACATTATACCCGGAACAGACACTGGAACTACGAGTTATAACTTCTTGGTAATCTTCTGCTGTAGAGTCAATATTATTACTACATGAATTGCTCATGCATAAGAGAACTATAAGAGATAAACAATAACATAACTTTTTCATAATATTATATTCTTTAAATTAATAATGTCTTTTCATTATCATAGTTGATTTTCCTAAAATAGAGGTGTCATTTGATTCTTATTAAAATAACTCCATTAGCTCCTTTCATTCCATATTCAGAGCCATCTTTTTTAATTTCGACTTCTCGTATGTCTTCTACTGACACTGCATTGTTGGCTTCTTCCAATGAATTATATTCGGTTCCACCTACAATGAAAAGCGGTTCAGTACTGAGTACAAAAGATGAACTTCCCCGTATTGAGGCCTTCATTTGTCCGTCTGAATAATTAATCTGCAATCCGGCAATATTACCTCGCAGCAAATCTATTAAATTGTTGACGTCTAATTGCCGGATTCTCTCATAAGTGATAATATTACTGTTATAGGTCTGTTCCGGTATTTCCTGATACATGCAGGTAATCGTTTTGTCATTCGTGGCATAACGCAATGAGTTCTTCCCCAGATGTATGGTATAGGTTGGAATTCCCGATATAGGTACATAAGCCACCAACTTCCTGTTAGGATAGACCAACAGTGTATCGCCTATTTTCACATTATCCAGTTCAAATGTGCCTTTTGGTGAAGTTGAAAGCATCTTCATACGCCCCTTTACCCGCATTTTTATCTTCTTGCCAGGCTTACCTTTTTCATTCAAGACAACCCCTGTCACATTGTCTTGTGCTATTCCTGCCAGTGAAACCAGCATAGCTGACAATAAAACCAGAATACGATGTTTCATATCTTTATAATATTAGTAAAAGGAGAGAATATTCAAACACAATGTGTATGTCCAATATTCTCTCCTTTTTCGATGAATGAGATTGATTATTTATCTTTCACGAGGTTCGGCTGTGCAGATTGTACCGTTATCAAATACAAATAGATTATCGGCAAAAATAACGACTTTGTTGTCCAATCCGAACCCAGAACGGGATACATAATACTGATCCTGTACACTGGCTAACGCACTGCTCTCAAAATATTTCTTGCCATCATAGTAAATAATGAATTTCTTATTTGCATCGATTGATACTGCAATGGTCTTGAAAGCATCCTTTTTAAACTTAAAGTTTGCCGTATCCGTACCTTCATCTATTATAATATCCTCCGTCTCTCCTGTTGTCACATTAGTTGTTGTATAAGTTGCTTTCCATACTCCTGTTTTGGGATAGGTCGTAAAGCATACCTTAGTTACATAAAACGCGGCACTATTGATACGGGCAAATTCAATACGAATCTCTGCAAAATTATTATCTGAAGGACAAGCATTTACTGCATAGTCCACTTGCGTGGAGAAAGGAACTGATACATTATTCCAGCTACGGGCAAAACGTCCGTCAGCTTTAGTGGAAGTCAGTTTAACTGCACCATTCGTTCCCTTATTAGCGTCAAATGCTACTGTCATAGATGCATTAGACCAACCTTCATTATAATAAGGTGTCTCAAAGTTAGAGTAAAATAGTTCGTCCAGTACAGTCATTTTGGAACGACGGGTTTCTTTCTTACCACCACACTTCACTGTACACCAGATTTCATAAGTGCCGGCTTCATTCGGAGCTTTCCATACATTCTCAAATAGTCCTTGAGGATTTGTCATGCTTCCACCATCGCATCCCCATTCATAACTAACATCTGTATCATCACTGAGTTCGGCAGAAACAAATACTTTCACCACATCGTTACGGCAAAACTTCGTGCCAAAAGTGTTCAATGAAACAATATTTACGCTGTCATCGTCTGAACAGGAAGTGAAGATCACACATATTAATATAGCGATATTGAATACTAGTTTTTTCATACGTTTCTATATTGTTAATTTATTCTTGACCCAGAAAATATCTCGATGGGCGAGGTTGCCACCAGTCAGATACATGGATATAACCATCGCGTGCATGAATGTTAGTGGTGCGACAACTACCGGAGGATGCAGCCAGCAATCCTCTGAAATTCCATTCAAAATTATTCAGTTGAAGCGGCAGATTACGGTCGTGGCCGGCTTTGACACACATTACTGCAGTATCTCCTTGAAGCGTTTGTCCGTCCTTGTTGTAGGAAAAGCTACCTTCTCCATAAGTTTCGATCCAGCGGTCCGAAGAATCTATATTAAAATATGACCATTCTCCTCTTACAATATGATAAGTCAGCAGTTCTTTTACTACTTTCTTGTCATATTGCTCCCAGGCAGTAGCAGCAGCAGCTTCCGTAGCTCCTGGTAGCATCACCGGATTTTTCGTCCAAAAACAGTTATCCCCACTGCTAAGAGCACTATTGGTCAGCAATATATGCGTATTTCCTGCTTCTTTATATAAATCTTCAATTCCTGCATATTGAATACCTTCAATTAAAGAACTAAATATATCAGGACGGCTCTGGATAAATTCCCAGATTGTCATATTTACCTTATTATCCGCTTTTTTTGCCTCATATTCCTCGTTGCTTTGAAAATCAAGATCAAACAAGGTACATGAACTCAGTGAAATGCAAAATAAGGCCAGACTTATAAAATATCTAAAGATTTTCATATTCATTTTTGTTTAAAACATTATTGTTATTCTTCATAAGGCTTATTCTGTTGTCCTCTCATAGATGGATTCTTACGGAATACATCTTGATTCAGAGGCCACAAAATTCTACCGTAACCGCCAATTTGATTAGCATCTTTCTCCGCACCAATAACAAAACCTTCCGGAATTCTCTGATCACCCAGGTCTTCATTTTGCAAATATGGATCTAAGTATTCTTTTACCATATCATTGCGTACCAGGTCGAACCAGCGTTTACCTTCTGCCCAAAGTTCAATGGTTCGCTCGTCAATGATTAACTTAATCAGGTCTTTTTCAGTCGGATAATCTCCTAACGTTGCGACTTTTTCCCATCCTGCACGTTTACGCATCTGATTCACAATATCAATTGCACCTTGATAATCCTTATTCGTACCTAATACCAAAGCCTCGGCTTTTAATAACAATATATCTGATAAACGATAAATTGGCATATGAGTAGAACATGATCCATTAGCAACATAAGCATATCCCGGTCGGCCATCATTGGCAGTTGCTCCATATTCTGTGAACTTTGGACATTTTATCTGGAAGTTAGCAGCATTGCCATAATCGCCATTCATGGCTTTTTCATACGATTCATCTATTATCTCATCAGGAGTGATGAAATAGCTGATGGCAAATGTATCCATAATCATAGTAACACGTGTATCCTCTCTTTTACGGGATACCAATTCTTTGTAATATGCCTTTGTTGGATGATATCGAATTGTGTTTGAACCTGATGCCAATTCCTGGGCATATCCAAATCCGTTACTATCTTCTTCATAATTCCAAAAAAGATTGAATATCATTTCTTTAGAGCTTGAAGGATTCAGAAACATACTAGAATATGTAGAAGCGGGTTCAAGACTATATTTATAATTTGTCAACAAATCATTAGCTGCTACTAATGCTTTATCATATTCTTTATACCACATCAACACATCTACACGCAATGCCATGATGGCTCCACGGTTCAAATAGTACTTACTTGCACTGGACATATCTGTAGAAGTACCAATATATTCTAATGCCTTCTCAATATCTCCTAAGATGAATGTTTTTAATTCTTCTACGGAAGTCCGGCCATAATACCGCTCCTGTGAAGATACGTCTTCCATAGGTTCAGTAATTTTAGGTACGCCGCCCCATACACGAATAGCGTAGAAATACATTAATGCACGCATAGCATAAGCCTGACCTAAATAGGGAGCAGATACAGAACTACCGACCGGACTGGTTGGAATGTGCGTAATAGCTGCATTGGCACGATAAATAGTCTTATAAAGATCACTCCAACTAGAAGAGCCTGATTGGGAATTCAGACCATTATATAATAAATTGCGATCATAGGCTGTACCGCGCTCAGCATATACACCAGAACGAAGTTCACCCCAATAGAACCAGTTTGTGCGCAAAGTAGATTGTAAACCATCATACATACCTGCGTTCCAGGTTTTCAAATCTTGTTCCGAAGTCCAAAAGGTCTCACCTGATAGTGAACTTTCAGGCTGCCTGTCTAAAAAGTTCTCACAAGAAGTGAGTAATAGACTGACACCAGCAATCAATAAGTATTTTAATCTTTTCATAAGTTGTTACAAGTTAAAAGTTAACATTTAATCCGAAACCAATTTCTCTTGCAGTAGGATATCGTCCGCTATCAATGCCCGGACGAAGCACATTACTATTGGAAATACTTGACGGATCAAATCCTTTGTATTTTGTCCAAGTCAGAAGGTTGTTTCCATACACATACAATTGAAGATCTGAAATATGGAATCGTTTAGTGAGTTTGCGATCAACCCTGTAAGCCAAACGCGCATTCGTAAGACGGATATAGTCACCATCTTCCAGGAAGAAAGAAGAAAGCTCACGTGCATTATTTACACCTGTTGTCGCTTTCGCGCTACTATAAACTTCTGTTATCTGCCCTTGGTATTTCCACAAACGATAACAATCTCTTGCCAAAGGAGTCATATTCGAGGATGAATTCTGCAACAAGTCTCGACGTTGTTTATTATAAATCTTGTTACCAAAACTTCCATAGAATGAGAAGGATAATGAGAAACTCTTATAATTCAAATAGTTAGTCCATCCCATATACCATGTAGGCATACCATTACCCAAAATACGTCTGTCCGAATCACCAATTACTCCATCATGGTCTAAATCATCCCAAATAATATCACCACCTTTACTTACAGAACCGGCAGTAGTCATTTGCCCTACATCACCTGTATATTTCTGACCGCCTTTGGTTTCGTAGTGCGAGAAAACCGGTTTGCCATTTGAACCATAGATATAGTTGTTATAGTTATTCGGGTCTCTTTGATATACGGGTACCAAACGATCGCCAAATGAACCATCGCCATTTTTTATGTATGCGTTTGCTTCATCTGTAGCATAAATACCCAAAGCTTTTTGACCAAACCATTGCCCCAAAGGAGAACCTTCTTCAATCAAATATTTACCATCTTCCACAAAGCTCTTACCTTCCGACAGTTTTAATACCTTATTTTTGTTTTTGGTATAAGTAAGGGTAGTTTGCCAAGAGAAATCGCGTAGTTGGATAGGAGTTGCATTGATTGTAAGCTCAATACCTTTATTCTCAATATTACCCATATTAACTCGCATACTACTAACTCCTAGTTCAGAAGGTATTACCTCATCAGCTAATAGATCTTTAGTCTTCTTGATATAATATTCTGCTACTAAGGATACACGTCCATCAAGTAAGGTAACATCCAAACCAATGTTAGTTTGCTCTGTTGATTCCCAACTTAAATCAAGATTGGCTAACTTATCTGTTTGAGTAACTCCAATGACCCCATTGTAATAAGAACCAATATTATATTGATTGATTGACTCATAATTGCCTACACGTTCATTACCATTCGTACCCCAACTTACTCTGAATTTAGCATCAGTCAGTACTGGCTTTGCCCAATCAAAGAAAAATTCATCAGAAGCACGCCATGCAACAGATGCAGATGGAAATAATCCCCAGCGATTGCCTATAAAGCGGGAGGAACCATCATAACGAAGATTGGACGTAAATATATATTTTCCCTTATAACTATAATTAACGCGCCCGAAAAAAGATGCCATAGCATGGCTTTCATAGGTAGTCTTCGTTTTTGTCAAATCTTTCACTTGTTGAGCATTAGAAGTGAGTATCGATTCTGAGACATAATCACTACCTTCTAAATGGAATGTTTCATCACGCCAATCTTCAACACTGGTACCGAACATGGCACCTACAGAGTGATCTTTAAAATCTCTGGCAAAGTTAATATAAGTCTCCGCAGATAATTTACGAGGTATCTTGGCATCATTAGAACCGGAGCTGATACCTGAAGAAACCAAATCTCCACGGATTAATTGGTCATTGCGGTTAACCTTCAATTCACCTTGTACATTGGCAGACCAGATCAAACCTTTCATAAGTTGAAATTCTGCACCTTGATATAAAGAAACTGAATAAGAAACACTTTTGTTTACGCGTTCATATGCATCAGCTATTGGATTAAATTGACCACCATTATTGTATACATAAGAACCATCAGGGAAATAAAGTGCCATCTGTGGTGGACGGCGCAATGCCTGGTTTATTACACCACCGGTGTTGATGTTATTTTTATCAGTATAAGCTACATTAAAACGGCTCATCAGTTTAAAACGATCCGATACAGCAAAATCAACATTCGTTCTGGAGGTAATACGATTCAAATAGCTATTTAAAACAATACCTTGTTCGTTTAAATAACCAATACTTGTATAGTAGCTCATTTTATTTTTTGCACCGCTGATATTGATATCCACTTGATTAGAATGAGCCATACGGGTAATTAAATCCTGATAGTCATTATCAGCCATAAAGTTCGGATGCAAAGAATCATTGCTTGTTTTCCATAAAGAAGTCCCTGCATTGCCAGCTCTTTCTTTTAAGTAACGCTCAAATGCATTTGCCTGATCAATCTTATGTCCCAACTTTTTCATAGAATGATTATATTTCACTGAAATTCTGGCAGGAGCACCTTCTTTTCCACGTTTAGTGCTAATAATGATTACACCGGCAGCTGAACGAGAACCATAAATAGCAGCTGAAGCAGCATCTTTCAATACTTCCATACTTTCAATGTCGGCAGGGTTAATAGTGGAAATATTATCTACTGCAACACCATCCACAATATACAATGGAGTAACACCTGACCCCATAGTAGAAGCACCACGAATCAACATAGTACCTGTATCACCGGGAGCACCTGAGTTATTGGAAATCTGTAGACCTGAAACTTCTCCCTGTAATGCCTGAAAGATGTCAGTCGGTTGACGCTCTTCAATCGTTTTAGCATTTACAGTGGAGATAGCACCTGTTAGATCCCTCTTTTTTACCGTACCGTAACCAATAACTACAACCTCATCCAATGCTTGGGCATCTTCTGTCAGTATTATGTTCATTTTAGCACCCATAGCTACCTGTGTCACATCTTTATAGCCAATATAGCTAAATTTTAATGTCGCACCTTTGTTACATTTTACAGAGAAGTTACCGTCAACATCCGTTATTGCACCATTGTTACCTTTTACAACAGTAACTGTAACTCCAATCAAAGATTCCCCATTTTGATCAACGACTGTACCAGTCGCCGTTATTTCCTGAGCATATAGATTAAAACTCATAGAAAATGTAAACAGAACGAGGAGAAATCGCCATAAAAGCGATTTTGACTTGTGTTCTTTCTTTTTCATTAAAACTACTTTTTAAATTAGACTTAAATTAACAAGGGATTTCACCTAAGATTCTTTTTGAGTTGTTCATAATAGATTGTTTTACATAATATCAATACATCATTTTAAACTCTGTCTACAAAAAGCAGTTATCTTTTTGATTTTGTGAAAAGAAAGAAATGGAAATGTTTTTTGTCTGTCGCTACAGAACATGCTATTTACATATATATATTTGTTTTATGGATCGAACCTTGTTAAGAGTATTGAGTTTTTTTTCCTTTCTTCAGCTTCAAAACTTGCAAGATAGTTTTCGGTAATGGCTAGATTGGAATGTCCAAGGCTTTCGGATATATAGGAGATGTTGACACCACTGCGTTTTAATACTGTTGCAAATGAATGACGTGCTGAATAGGTTGTGACACGTGGAATACCTGTCTTATGGGAAATTTTGTAAAGTATATGATTGCATTCGGTGACCACCTCCCTTACCAGTTTTACTCTTTCAAAAGGATTCTCTTTTCCGGTAGCAAAAGGAAAGATATAAGTTTCCGGTGACGTGGGTGGATTGCCCCATTTCTCTATTATCTTTTGCATCTCGGGCGTGATGACTGCATGGATAATCTTACTATGTTTGGTGTTTCGGGCTGTTTTTGCACGTATAAAGCAGATCTCACCATTGATAATATTGGAGTATTGCAGATATAATAAATCACGAAAATTGATACCATTACATAAATAAGAAAAGAACCACAGATCACGATAAATTTCAGTTTTCTGGGTGCCATCATTAAAAGTAATAATTTTCTTGATTTCTTTCAGGCTTAATGCCAATTTGCGTCCACATCCGGTAGGTACTTCATACTTCCCTTTTCCAAAAGGATACTGACTTTCCTTAATGATACCGTCTTTACGTGCTAAATTGAGAATACATTTTAAGTTTCTGAAGTAGAACCCCATACTGGAGTAGCTAATTCCTGATGCAGATAAGTGATGTTCAAAACGGTTTAGCCAATTGATGGTTATTTCATGAAAAGAAATGTGTTTCCCTGCAAACTGTTCTATTTTGTTTAATGAACCTTTATAAGAGAGATAAGTATTGGCCTGTCCATTTTCTTTCAACTCCTTCAACTTTTTATGGAATAAAGCATTGACTGAAAAATTAGAATATCTGCCTAAGCGCGCATTTAGAATGTCAAAATGAAATTCGCCTTGAAAAGATAGAAATTCGACTTGTTGCCTGATTAAAAAAAAACTGTTTTCGATGTTGCGCCGTATTTCGGATAAGTGGCGACTTTTGGTGTGTGGTAATACTTCCCAGTCACTGATGGAAACTTCTTGTCCCGTGGAGTAATATTTCTGTTTCCTGTTGTGGATAACTTGTACTTTTATGGGGAATAATCCATTCATTTTTTGTTTCCTTTTATCTAATACTGTGAGTACGGAAACTCCATCTTTAGAATATTTGTACATGGCTTTTTAAATTTGTTGGTTATTAACTATGAATTGATATTGTATTTAGTAACATGCAATTTACATACAAAGTTGATAAATAAAGGGCATATTAAAAGACATTTGAGATGGTATTAATAGAAACTAGATAATATTGATTATCGTCTATTTTTTCTATTCCTTACTTTTGTAGTGCTAACAATTTAACAGAATAGTATGAAAAGCAGACTTTTTATTTTATTGAGTTACTCATTATGGGATGGGATATTGTTTGTGCAAATACCTCAACGGTACGCGAGCGCATGAACATTAATCGTGATTGGCGTTATCAGATAGATGATCCGCATGCGGGCGGTACTACATTACATTACTCTCAACTAAAGCCTTATTTATTACCTTGTGCCAATGACTTTATTATATTCGGGAAGAGGTATCAGAGACCGGAAGGCAATCCGGGAGAAAATATAGCTTATGTAAAATCAGGTGTAATAAGCAGGATGCCATTTTCCGGAATATTGTGAATCAGGTGGATTACATTGGTGATGGATTACTGATTCATTAATTCTGCAAGAGTCTTCATTTCACTTAGTTCAACGTTGTGCCAAGAGGTTCCGCAATCTATGGGGGAAACTGCTTGGCGCCGTTGAGCTTTTATTTGCTCAGCATTGAATGTCGTAATTTGGAATCCTTTTACATCGGGTGATTCATTATTTTTGAACTGACAGAAGTTATTGATAAATGTAATGCCGGGAAATATGGCAGGATTACTGATTTTGATATTGGGAACAGTATTCGGAGAATAAATTCGGTTATGAGCAAAACGTACATTCTGTGGCTCTTTATCTCCTCGTCCGTCTCCAAAGTTCAGTTCGGCACAATCAACAAAAGTATTAAAAGCAATGTCTATATCTGCTGCCCGATGATACGATTTAAGTTTTTCATCTTCATAATCTTCGGGTGTATTGGGGCGTTCATATACTCCCATGCGTAGTATGAAGGCGGCACCGGAGCCTTTTCCTGTTACACTTTCCACGTAATTATTGCTGACTGTATGTCCTTGATTGATAATGCGGATGCCCAAAGTAGCAGGCAGATGATTACCAATGATTACATTGGAATCTATAATATTGTTGTGACCGTGACGACACACTAATCCGCCACGCGATTCGTAAAATAAGTTACGGCGTATGATGTTGAAACCGGATTTAATTGAAATAATCTCATTTTCTCCATCACAATGATAGAATATATTCTCTTCAATGATGCTGTAGGAAGGCAGTTGTGATGACCAGGAGTTACCCACGCGTATGATTTCCGCACCATTACCCCCGAAGGGTTTCCGATAACCAAATACATTATGATCTATCTGGTGGTGATTGTGATCTCCACCGTCTTCTACTGTAATTTGTATAACCAATCCACGGGCACGTTTATTGGCAAAATAACAGTGGTCTATACGATTATTGTTTCCATGCAGTCCAATCCAGTTTTCAGTTCCTCCCCCTGGTTTCTCTCCTTTGGCAGGGTCATTGCAATCATCAATGGCACATTGGGTAATCCGGCAATGAGTGGCTGGGTGTTCTTTATCCAGTTGAAATTCTATCATTTCAAAGTCAGATGCCCAAGCTTTATGAAAGTAGAGTCCCTCTAATTGTAGATAACTGCCTGCTATACGTATTTCTGTTGTTCCGGATATGATAGCCTTTCCGGTATTCGCTGCTTTCAGTATAATTGGATAATCTGCTGTTCCATTTCCTGTAAAACTAACCTTACCAAGATGGGAATAGGTTCCATCTTGTAAAAGCAGGGTATCACCAGGTTGTAAAGATCCGTCAGACATCTTGACCTTTAAACTTTCGATGTCGGTTGGTGTGAAGGTGTGTGTCACCGCCAAAACCGGACAAACGAGTATTACTGCAATAATAGTGGATGCAAATGATTTCTTATTCATGATATTTATATAATTTAGATAATACAAAAGAATAAAAAGCGGGTGTTCCACAACAACCGCTTTTCGATCAACAATCTACCTAAAAATGAGAAATAATACCTATTTACCAACTAACTATGAATTTAAAAAGCCTATGATTTATTCTATATTACAAGTATGATGTGATGTTTTAATAGCAGTTCTGATGTTATCCATTGGTGTTTGGGGCAAGATAGTGCAATCTGCCCCTAAAATAAATCGTTTCCCTTTCAATGATTTCTTTAGTGCATATATTTCTTTTGCTACTTCATCAGAACTTCCTTCTAATATGGCGCCTTTACGATATAATCCTCCCATTGCAGGGCGCTTAAATAATTGTTCGCATGTTTGTAGACTGAAAGGCTGGTCGGCTACTTCACAGGGTGCATTAATTATTTGGCCCGGATATGACACAAAACGGGTTAAATCGTCATACTTGCCTTCGTAGTCACAGATATGGAGTATATTAAGCTGGGTTTGGGTATTACATTCCTGCATGACTCTTATGTCATATGGCTTAACGAAGGTTTCAAAGAATCCGGGAACTTCATAAAATTTAATTTCTCCCCCTTGTGTAGGTGTGTAAAACCCATCTACACCTATTTTTTTACACGCTTTTACGTAGCCGATAAGTGCTTCAGTAAAATATTCGAGTGCTTTTTTCACTCGTTTCGGTTCTGTTTTAGCATATGCTATTACAGTTTTAGCTCCTACGCTTTGTATCAGCATCTGGAATGGAGAATAAACAGTGGGTAATATCATCGCATTGTCACCGGCAATATCATGAATGTTTTTTACGATTTCTAATGTTGGAGTAAAGAAGTCTGAGGGAAGTGGCTTAATTAGTTCCCAATCTTCTGATTTCTCAATTCGAATACGTCCATATCCTTGTTCGAACTGGATTTTTACGAAATCCATGCCTGTAGAAAGAAAATAACGTAAATGTGCATCTGTAGCTTTTTCTCCGGTGCGTGCGTCTTTTCCGAAATGCATGAAAAATGCTGCCGGTACATACGATTCGTCCAATGTACCTGACAGGAATTGCTGCATTACTTCCCGCTTATTGGTGGGAATTTGTGCCTGAACTAATGTCGTGAAGCAAAACAATATAAATAGTACTCTTTTCATGGGATTCTGTTTTTCATTGAATTCGATAGAACAAAGGTACGCGTTAAGGTAATGCATGACTTAAAATATTGTTCCAATCATTATATATATTGTTTCAACCAGTCTGTTTTGATGTGAGAAATTTGATTTTTTGTTTTGTTAATATGAAATTCTGGTGTGATATGTTCTAAAAGGGAATAAAAAAGAGGAGCCAAATTTCGTTTAGCTCCTCTCACATGAAATGTTTTGCTGATTATTTCTTCACTTGAATAATATCGTAGTTCAGGTTGCTGACAGCTTCCTGCAGACTATCGTTAACCAAACGTAAAGTGGTATCGTTCACTACTACGAAGTAGACGGGAGCGTCACCATCATTCGGTGTCAGTTTGTAAGCTGTCTTTTGTTTGTTGTCCACTGTCTTCTTGATGACTTGTTTCTTACCTTTGGAAGTGAAGCTCTTGTTCTTTCCTTGACCTTCCGCATCCAGATAAGTAGTAACCAGAGTATAACCGCTTTCTCCGTCAGGACCTACACTGTCCACGCTCAATACGTATTGGATACCCGGACCGTCGGCAGCAGGAAGAAGACCTTCGTATACGGCTACGGCAGAAGAATCATTCCCGGCAACTGTCAACACTCCTTCACCTATGGCGGAATCATTGTTCTGGGTTCCTTTTGATTGGCAGGATACCAATGCAGCAGCGATGGCTGCAATCATCATTACTTTTTTCATTGCTTTAATGGTTTAAGTTAATATATATAATGCAAATTCACACTATTCTTCCTCTTCTTTTTTGATAACGAGCAGTTTATCCACTCGTCCACGATCCATGTCCACAACTTCAAACTGTAGGTTCTTGTAGCTGAACAAGTCTCCTGCTTTGGGTACCCGCCCGATGAGGAACATGGCGAGACCGCTTAGTGTGGTAAAGTCTTCTTCTTTCAGATCATCATAGCTCAAGATACCCATCTCTTCCATAAAATCATCTACATTCATAGAAGCCTCGACGAGCATCGAGCCATCTTGCCGGGTGACGATATCTTCTTCTTCCATTTCGTTTTCTTCAAGGATGTCTCCGAAGATACTTTCTGTCAGATCATGCAAGGTGATAATGCCTGCTGTGTTACCATACTCGTCTACAACAACTCCGAACTTATTTTTGTTCTTCTTAAATAGCTCTAAAACTTTCTTGGCATATAAACTTTCCGGAATAAACAGGGGCGGACGGGCAACATTGCGTAAATCGAAGGGGTGATCATTGCCAGACATCAGAATAATATCTTTGACGGACACTACTCCGATAATATCATCTTTTCCTTTCTCTACCAACAGATATTTACTAAAATGCTGTTCGCGGATGATGTGCAGAACTTCGTCACGTGTGTATGTGGGATATAGTACGACAAGATCACGGCGGTAAGTCATCAATTCATTAGCCCGCTTATCAGAGAAACGGAATACATCTCGCAACATTTCAGTTTCCTCCTTATCAATAATACCCTGTTCTGAACTTTGGTGCAGAATCATTTTTAATTCTTCCTGTGTCATGGGACGTTCTTCTCCATTGTTCAGGCCGATTAGTTTATTCACTATCTTGGTTGAGAAACTGAGTAAACAGACGAATGGATAAGACACTTTGGTCAGCAAAATCATGACCGGACTAAGTAGAGTTGCATATCGTTCCGGATTACTCAGTGCTATGGACTTGGGCACCAATTCACCGATGATGAGTGAAAGGTACGTAATGATTGCCACAGTTGTGATCATGGCAAGATCTTTTGCATAAGGAGCGACTCCTGGAATGGAGGCGAATAGCGGGGCCACATTGTCGGCAATGGCTACACCACCGAAGGCACCGGATACAATACCGATGAGCGTGATACCGATTTGAATGGTAGAAAGAAACTTCTCAGGCTCTTCCAACTGTTTCAGTACTCCTTTGGCTCTTTTGTTTCCCTTCCCCGCAAAGGTTTCGAGCCGTGCTTTGCTGGATGACACCAATGCTATTTCATACATGGCAAAGACGCCGTTTAGCACTAATAAAAATAGGATAATAATAAATTCCATATAGGTTTTTGAATAGTTTATACTGCAAACTTACTAATTTTTTGAATTTTATTACTAATATTGCCGCTTATTTATAGAGATTATTTAATGAATGAAAAACATGAAAAGAAAACAAATTTTATTCAGCGTTTTATTGCTGTTTTCGGCTGTTGCAACACAGGCTGCGCGAGTAGATACCATTATGGTGAAAAGCCCATCCATGAATAAGGAAGTACAGGTAGTATATGTACTCCCTGATAAAGTATTGGGTGAAAAAGCTGAGGCTTGTCCGGTAGTTTATTTGTTGCACGGCTATGGTGGTAATGCACGTAGTTGGGTAGGATTGAAGTCGGAGTTGCCTAAGATTGCGGATGAAAAAGGAATTATCTTTGTATGTCCTGATGGGAAAAACAGTTGGTATTGGGACAGCCCTAAAAATCCGGCTTATCGCTATGAAACTTTTGTAGCTTCAGAACTGGTGAAGTATACGGATAAAAGCTATGCCACTATAGCGGATAAAAAAGGGCGGGCTATTGCCGGATTGAGTATGGGTGGACATGGTGCTTTGTGGCTTGCAATATGCCATAAAGATATATTTGGTGCAGTGGGAAGCACCAGTGGAGGAGTAGATATTCGCCCTTTTCCGAAGAATTGGGAGATGAGCAAACAACTCGGTGATTATGAAGCTGACAAGGTTCTATGGGATCAGCATACAGTGATTACTCAGGTTGATAAAATTAAGGATGGTGATCTGGCATTGATTATTGATTGTGGTGAACAAGATTTCTTTTTGGAAGTGAATAAAGCATTGCATAAAGTTCTGTTGGAAAAGAATATCAGTCATGATTTCATTACCCGTCCCGGTGGGCATAATGGACAATACTGGAATAACTCCATTGACTATCAGATTCTCTTCTTCGATAAATTTTTCAGGAAATAATGTTTCAATTTATTCGATTGTATAGTTTACGGTGCGGACATAGTCCTTGCCGTAACTTTTTGTAAACTCTTTATAAGAAGTAATGATACTACGTTGATCAAGTGAATAACTGTAAGTCGTGGTTTCATTACTTTCAGTATTTTCCTCAGGTGCAAGTTGAGTGATTAAAGTATTATATGTATCTCCCAAAAGCTTTCCATAAATGGCCGTAGCATGAAACGATAGTGGATATAATTCTGTTAAGAATAGAAATGGTATCTCTGAGGTGTTGGCTATCTCATTATCAGCAGGTGTGCTGGCTATATACGTCTGCTCATAAACATCGACTTGCTGGGTGATGCGTAATGCTCTATAATTATTATAATCAATATTGATTGTGGAATAAATACGATCTCCATTCAGTATCTCTGTTATGTTCTTAAGAAAATGTTTTCCGGCTGTATTGGTGAGATAATTGAATGTATAAGAGCGTACTTTTCCATTCGTTTCCTGACGTACGCAACTTACAGCATATCCTTTATCATTCAGTGTATACGTAGATACATTATTGATTTCATCAGTGATTATTACTTTGTGATTTTCATAAACAACATTGTTCATATTCTCTATTTCAAAGGATTCTCCTCCGGTTGCAAATTTCTGTAGCGATGTAAAGCCTGCTATCCGACCAGCTTCATAGTCATATGTTTGGGTGAGAGTGACCGGCTGTGCATCTCCTGTCTTAACCTCCGATAATTTTATTTGTGAGAAATTAGTCGCGGGATATCCAAGAGTATTTGGAACTTCTAATTCGTTACTACAGACAAATATATTAACGGATTCTAGATTTTCTGGCTGCTCATTATCACTATCATTACAGGCTGTCAATCCTCCTATGAATAGTAGGGCTATGAAAATATCCTTCTTCATTCTGGTTTATTTAATGATAAGACCATTACGGAAATTGCGCTTTACTTTCACACTTTTCACTACTGTCATTTGAGTTTCGGGTTCTGGTTTAGGTTCAGGGAGCACGATACTACCATCGATGATACCTATAGCTACACTAAACAGCGCTTCATTAGGATCTCCTAACGGCAGTACTTTTGCAAAATCACTTAGTTCACTGACTGCATAATTCGGTGTGAAACCTTTGCTATAGTCCGCTTCACCTTCTGAATTGAATACTTGGCATACAACGGGGCGAAGCACCCATAAGAATTGATCGCTGGGGAAACTTTCTGTTGCTACGGTTTCTCCCTTGGTCGTGGTGCCTATAGTTATTACTGTCATGTAAGGTCTCAAACAATTAATAAGCATTTCCGAAGCAGCGGCAGTTGTACTGCTTGTCAGAACATACACTTTCGGTAGATTTAGGTTCACACCTCCTTGCAAAAGCTTGCTGTCGAGCGTGAGTTCGTGGTCTTTATATTTTCGCTTCTGGCTATACTCCAGTGAGGCGAAAGGATTGTTCAATTTATCGGCAGGTACCAAGATGTCTGCCAGAAGTTGCACGCACTCCATTTCTCCACCGGCATTGTAGCGCAAGTCAAGGACAAATTCTGTTATATTCTTATCTTTAAAGAACTGCGATAGTTGGAGCAGCTCACTATTATCTTCTTTTTTGAAACTGTTATATGCCAAATAACCTACGTTTATACTTCCACTGGAGTAAACATCGTAAGCAGGTATGGCGACGTCCTCTACGGGGCGGGCGGCAGGAAGAACAGCGTCACGATAAGATTCAATCTTACTTTCATCTTCTCCTTCTTCATTGACAGCTGAAACATATTTTCCTAACAATAGTTTCTGATTTTCACCTTCAGTCAGTAGTTTCTCCGTTTTTTTGGTGATATAATCATCGTTGATTTGCGTGATCCATTCGCCTCGTTTTAATCCGACTTCGGAAGCTGGAGATCCAGGAATGACGTATGTGATAAGTGCATTATAGGCGGTATCATTATCGCTTATCCGATATAGGGAATAATCGAAGCCATAGCTCGGTGTAGGAGTGGCGTACAATGTATCGACACTGGAATAGTCTTTATCAAGCGATGATCTTATTGATTTTAGAAAAGCTTCCGGATCAAGGAAGTAATTCACGCTTTTTGAGTCGGGTATGTCTTCAAACCACAGATATTCCTCTCTCATGACGCTGTCTATCCATAGATCGCGTCCAGTCCATTTGTAATATTCCGGCCAACGGTCTACTCCACAAGAGAATAAGCTCGTCAATGCAAGGATTCCCAATAGTAGGAAAAGCTGTATATTCTTTCTTTTCATTTGTATCTATCGTTTGGTTTTCGTTGCAAATTTAGCGAATAGTTTGTTCATCTACCATAAATGTGGTATAAAATTCCCTATCTTGTGTCATTGCCCATATCGGAACATCCCATTATCTTTGCGCTCAATCAATTAATCCTAAAAAATACAAAGACAATGGAAACAAAGAAATTGCATTTTGAGACGCTTCAACTCCATGTAGGACAAGAACAACCCGACCCGGCAACAGATGCGCGTGCCGTGCCCATTTACCAGACTACTTCGTATGTATTCCGTAACTCTGCTCATGCTGCTGCACGCTTTGGCTTGCAGGACCCGGGCAATATTTATGGTCGTTTGACAAATACTACCCAAGGTGTATTCGAAGCACGTGTGGCTGCTTTGGAGGGTGGCGTTGCCGGACTAGCGGTTGCTTCTGGTGCTGCTGCCGTGACTTACGCTATAGAGAACATTACTCGTGCCGGAGATCATATCGTATCGGCTAAAACCATCTATGGTGGTACGTATAATCTGTTGGAGCATACTCTGCCTGCCTACGGAGTGACTACTACTTTTGTAGATCCTACTGATCTCTCGAACTTTGAGAAGGCTATACAGGAGAATACAAAGGCTGTATATATTGAAACTTTGGGTAACCCGAACTCCAACATTATTGATATTGAAGCTGTTGCCGAGATAGCACATCGTCATAAGATTCCATTGATCATTGATAACACATTCGGTACACCTTACCTGATTCGCCCTATTGAACACGGGGCAGACATCGTAGTACATTCCGCTACGAAATTTATCGGTGGCCATGGGAGTTCCTTGGGTGGAGTGATTGTGGATGGCGGTAAGTTCGATTGGGTAGCTTCGGGCAAATTCCCTCAACTGACGGAACCGGAACCTTGCTATCATGGCATACGTTTTACTGAGGCTGCGGGTGCTGCGGCTTATGTTACACGTATTCGTGCTATCCTACTTCGTGATACGGGGGCTACTATCAGTCCATTCAATGCTTTCATTTTATTGCAGGGACTGGAAACACTTTCCCTCCGTGTGGAACGTCATGTAGAGAATGCATTGAAGGTGGTTGATTTCTTGAAGAAACATCCTAAAGTGGCAGCGGTGAATCACCCGTCCTTACCGGAACATCCGGATCATGCATTGTATCAAAGATATTTCCCCAATGGTGCAAGTTCTATCTTTACTTTTGAAGTAAAGGGTGGGGTGAAAGAGGCACAGACATTTATTGATAACCTGCAAATTTTCTCACTTCTGGCAAATGTAGCGGACGTTAAGTCGCTCGTTATCCATCCGGCTACTACAACACATTCGCAGTTGAATGAACAGGAATTGGAAGAACAAGGCATTAAGCCGGGAACTGTGCGCCTGTCTATCGGTACGGAACATATTGCTGATTTGCTGGAGGACTTGGCTCAGGCGTTGGATAAAATATAATTGGTTCATACTGGAATCGTAATGAATCATTATGAGTAATTAGTACTCATGTCAAATGCTTACTATAATCCTAAACTATTTGAATGAATATAGCTGTTTTATTATCAGGAGGTGTCGACAGTTCAGTTGTCGTACACCTTCTTTGTGAGCAAGGGTATCGGCCGTCTCTGTTTTATATTAAGATAGGAATGGACGGCACCGATTATATGGACTGTTCTGCTGAAGAAGACTGGGAGATGGCTACGGCTATCGCACATCGTTACGGATTGCCTTTGGAAATGGTAGATTTGCAGAAAGAATACTGGGAACAGGTTGCTGCTTATGCCATTGATAAAATCCGTCGTGGATTGACTCCTAATCCGGATGTGATGTGCAACCGCTTCATTAAATTCGGTTGCTTTGAGCAGAAGATAGGCAAAGAGTTTGATTTTACCGCTACCGGCCATTATGCCACTACGGTCCATAAAGATGATAAAGTATGGTTGGGTACAGCTGTTGATCCTGTAAAAGACCAGACAGACTTTCTTGCACAGATTGACTACCTGCAAGTTTCCAAACTGATGTTCCCCCTTGGTGGATTGATGAAACAGGAAGTACGGGACATTGCCCGCAATGCAGGACTGCCTACTGCCCGTCGCCGTGACAGTCAGGGCATTTGTTTTCTGGGAAAGATCAACTACAATGACTTTGTTCGTCGTTTCCTTGGTGAACGGCAAGGAGATATTATAGAATTGGAGACTGGAAAGAAAATCGGTACACACCGGGGGTACTGGTTTCATACCATCGGGCAGCGCAAAGGATTGGGTTTAAGCGGTGGTCCTTGGTTTGTCATTCGGAAAGACGTTGAGGCAAATGTTCTTTATGTCTCACGGGGATATGACACCCAATGGCAGTACGGGCGTGAATTTAAGATTCATGATTTTCATTTCATTACAGAAAATCCCTGGTTACATAATCAGGAAGTCGATGTAACTTTTAAAATCCGCCATACACCGGAATTTATGAAAGGAAAACTGATACGGGAAGGGGAGATCTATCGTATTGTATCTTCTGAAAATTTGCAGGGTATTGCTCCCGGACAATTCGGTGTCGTATATGATGAAGCTTCCCGAATATGTATCGGCAGTGGAGAGATTGGTATTTGAATAGTCTTTTTATATATAGTATTCCACTAAATCCACAATTCCTGCCTTCATAGCATATTTTGTCGCTTCGTGCACATTATTCACTCCTAATTTACGAAATATGTTTTTGCGGTGGCTGTTTACCGTATGAAAGCTAAGATTCTTCTCCGCCGCAATTTCTTTCGTAGTCTTTCCCAGAGCAATTTCTTTCAGTACACTTCGTTCGGCAGGTGTCAGTAAATCATCTTTCAGCGTGTGGCGTACGGGAGATGCATTGCTGCCGGACAGCAATAGATTACTGACATGATTACAGATAAAACGTTCTTTTCGCGAAGCGCATTGCAATGCCGATAGTATTTCTTCTTTTGAATTATCCTTTAGCACTACTCCGAAAGCCATACTGCTGAATAATACTTGTCGGAGAAATTCCATACTCAATTCATCAGAGAAAAGGAGCCAGTCTGCTTCTTTAAAACGCTCATGCAGGACAATTAACTCATCCGCACCAGAAAAATCAAATAACGTATAGTCCAGTATCACTACTGCTTGCGGATGCAGACGCAGTTGCTGAACTAATTCGGCTTTGTTATCTGCTTCCAGTAACAAGGCTGTGTCTTTCTGACTACTGAGTAGAAACATCATACCTGCTTTGGTGATGTCCTGGTTGTCTGCAATGATAAATTCTCTCATATTTGGATGCAAAAATATAAAAACTCCGCTGCAAATGTACACATTTCTGGCAATTTGCAGCGGAGTGGAAATATATATATTGTAAAGGGCTTTACCAAGAACGTCCTTTAAAGATGCTGGATTGGCTTAATGGAACGAGATTACCAGTCAGCGTCATCGTATTGGAGTTGAAATTCGGGCTGATGGTTACGGTAGCATTGTTTCCACCGTTAGTCAGCGAAATGAAAATCTGTGCAGAGATACCGATACCCTGAATGCTAAACTGGCAGTTTACGTTGCCTTTCTTGTCGGTTGTAATCTGCATATCCGAGGTAGAACCATCTACTGTTACACCACCGATACCGTTAGGACCGGGATATACTGTGTTGAATGCTACCTGTACGGTACCACGTCCTTGATTTACCAGTACAAAGTTGGTGTTGGAGTTAACGAAAGCTGTCTGTCCGTTACGGAACATTACCTGGTCAGCTTCCAGTACGAATTGGTGGGCTTTCAATGCAGCAACGGCATCATCATACGATACTGCGTCGGCTACTTGTTCTTCTGCTTTCAGGCGGGCGCGTTCAGCGTCTCTTTGAGCCTTACGGTCTGCGCGGCGTTCCGCTCTACTTTCTTGTGCATACATGGCGGTTGTTGCCGCACTCATCATCACTAATGCTACTAATGCAATAAACTTTTTCATAATTCTTTAATGTTTAGGTTTTACGATTCTTGTTCGTTTATTGCAAAACAACCTTTATCCGGGATTGTTCACGGGACGCTTCACTATTTTATATCCGATGGCTGCAACGAGGATGCTCATTAGCGGACTGATAATGTTGAAAAAGCAATAAGGAAGGTAGGTCAGCGTAGATACGTTCAATATCGTTGCCTGCGTCATTCCGCAGGTATTCCACGGTATCAGAGGGGAGGTCACGGTAACGGCATCTTCCGTAGTACGGCTCAATAATCGGTTCTCATATCCTTTTTTCTCATAAATATTGCGGAACATGTTTCCGGTGAGGATAATACTGATATATTGGTCGGCGGTAGTGAGATTGAGAAACAGTCCGGAACAAACAGTGGATGCTACAACACTGACTCTTCCTTTCATGAAACGCACAAAAACCGAAGTTATACTTCCTAGCATGCCGCTTGCCGTCATGGCACCTCCAAAACACATGGCACAAAGAATCAGCCAGATCGTATTCATCATGCCGGCCATACCACGTGTAGACACAAGGTCTGTCAGCATATCGTTACCTGTATTCAGATTGGTACTTCCGTAGAATGTCATCATTGTCCCTTTGAAGATATTGTTTTCTCCTGCAATTTCACGTAGTAAATCAGGTTGGAAAATGACAGCATATATACCTGCCAGTGTAGTGGATATGAACAAGGTAATGATGGACGGAACTTTTCGTGCAATAAGTATTCCGGTAACTAAAGGAACAATCAGTAACCAGGGGGTGATTGTGAATGTATCTTTCAGTGATACGGTGAAGTCCTCCATGTGAGCAGTAGAGTGTGTTTCGATGACGAATCCCATTACTGTAAAGATGATCAGGGTGATAATCAGCGATGGAGTAGTTGTTATCAACATATAGCGTATATGCTTGAATAAAGGTACATCAGTTATGGATGAAGCAAGTATCGTAGTTTCCGATAGCGGGGAGATTTTATCACCGAAATATGCTCCGGAGATAATAGCTCCTGCTATCCATCCCTCATTGAATCCTTGTGCTTTACCGATGCCCATCAGAGCAATACCGATAGTGGCGATTGTTGTCCACGAGCTACCCGTCATAACAGAAATTAATGCGCAGATGATACAGGTTGATGCCAGGAAAAAATCAGGATGAATAATTTGCATGCCATAATATATAAGAGTAGGGACGATGCCGCTTATCATCCATGCTCCACTTAGTGCACCTATTATCAGCAAGATGATAATTGCTGTAGCAACTCCTGAAATATTATTTGTGATGGCGAGTTCGTAATCTTTCCAGGGGACACGGTAGAATGCTATGCCTATGAATACGCAAAAAGCGGTAGTGGTCAGTAGGGAAATCTGGCTGCCTCCTTCCAATGCATCACTTCCGAATGTATGTATGGTGGCGAATAACATTCCTACCAATAACACGATGGGCAGGAGGGAAACTAAGGGAGAGGGAATTTTTTTCAATGAACTCATTCTGTTTGTTATATCAGTTAAAACTTTACAAAGTTACAACAAATCTGATAATTATGTTTTATCCCTGCTTTTCCGCCAATAAATATTATTATATCTTTGCGTTTGCTTGGAATAAAAATACAACTTTGGTGTTTGGTTAATCTTTATTATTGACATCGTATGAATAAGAAACAAATTGCCACAAATAAGAAAGTAGTCACTTTTGGTGAAGTAATGCTGAGGCTTACTGCTCCTGATTTCCTCCGTTTTTCACAAACCAATCAGATGATAGCCACTTATGGTGGCAGTGAAGCTAATGTGGCCGTTTCGTTGGCCAACTTTGGCATTCCTACAGAATTTGTAACCCGTTTGCCGGACAATGCTGTGGCGCGTGCTTGTATAGCTTCGCTCCGTGCTAACGGTTTAGGTACGGAAGGCATTGTTTTTGGTGGTAAGCGCATGGGGCTTTATTTTTTGGAAAGTGGTGCGGCATTCCGTAATTCCAATGTGGTCTATGACCGTGAAGGCTCTTCTTTTGCTACTTTGCGTCTGGGTATGATTGATTGGGAAAAGATATTCTCCAATGCCGGTTGGTTTCATTGGTCGGGTATTGCTGCTGCTTTGTCGCAAGATGGTGCCGATGCGTGTCGTGAGGCTCTTGAAATAGCTGACTGTATGGGATTGACTATCTCTTGTGATCTGAATTTCCGTAAGAAACTTTGGAACTATGGGAGTTCTGCTGCCGAAGTTATGCAACCTTTAGTGCAATATAGTGATGTTATTTTCGGTGCCGAACCGGAATATAAAGAGATACTTGGCATACAGCCTGTCGGTTTTAAAGCCGTAGATACTGAGGATACTACGTTTGAAGCAAATCTTTCTGCCTTTCAAGAGTTCGGTCGTCAGGTGGTGGAATTCGTTCCTCGTTGCCAGAAGGCATTTCTGGAACTTCGTAATTCTATTACTTCCAATCATAATTTGCTGGCTGCCGTCCTCTATTCTGACAATACATTGAAGCATACCGGAGTTTATGATATCGAATGTGAAGTGGACCGCGTAGGTGCCGGTGATGCTTTTGTCGGTGGTATGATTTATGGTCTCATAACGTATCCGGATAATGATCAGAAAGCATTGGAATATGCTCTGGCAGCTTCTGCATTGAAAAACACCGTATACGGTGATTTTAATCATGTGACGGTGGAAGAAGTAGAGAGCCTGATGCAGGGAAATATATCCGGGAGGGTATCACGATAAGACAGTATCTAATGAAATAAGAGAAAAGAAACAGCATGAGAGCCCCTCTTATGCTGTTTCTTTTTATTTTAAAGATGATGTGCAAATCGTAAAGCTAGTGAATGCGATAAAATGTTATAGAAGATTTTCTTTAGCACTGGGAGTATGCTGAAAGATAGGACCCACTATCTGGCAGTTATCCAATTCTTTACAATCACCACAGGTGTTAAATCCTTTTTCGTTTACGCATTTGCGGATTGCGCACATATCGCTGCAATACATCGTTTTCACCCCATCCACACGACAGCCCATACAATTAATGGTATCTGCCGTAATCTCCGGTATATTGTTCAGCTTACTCCACAGTTGGGCTGTTTTTTCTCTTAACTCATTGTCATCTCTGACAGTAGCTATGCGGGCATCGCAACTTTCGCAATCTAATCCGCAACAAGCAATTAATTGTTTCATCATTAGGCTATGATTGTTGATATTTGGTTGATTGCAAATATAGTGATTCTTATGCGGCTTAATCTCATTGAATATATTTTTTCTCAATATTCTTTGTTCCTTTCATTTTTTATCTTTTACTTTGCATGACAAAGTACTTTTAATATGGATAGAAATAAAGCAATAGAATCAGTAAATGAGATAAAAGAATTGATGGAAAGATCTTCCAAGTTCGTATCTCTCAGTGGAATGACGGCTGTCTTGGCCGGAGTGTATGCATTAGCCGGTGCTTATGTGGCCGGTCAGTTATTAAGATCAGAAGATAATAGGGAAGGACTGATAATGGTTGCTTCACTGGTCTTGATCGTTTCAGTTGTTACCGCCTGTATTTTGTCTTGGTATAAGGCCAAGAAGATGAGACAAAAGCTATTCAGTAAACTAACCTGTCGCATCGCATGGAATTTTTCATTGCCGTTGTTGACAGGAGGTTTGTTCTGTATAGCTTTGCTGCTCCGTGAACATTATGGGTTAGTATCCTCTGTGATGTTACTTTTCTATGGATTTTCCTTAGTCAATGTATCTAAGTTCACTTATTCCAATGTGGCATGGTTGGGATATGCGTTTCTTTGTTTGGGTATTGTAGACTGTTTTTTTGAGGGGCATGGTTTAATGTTCTGGACAATTGGTTTCGGCGGATTCCATATTTTATATGGAATGTTGTTTTATTTACAGTATGAAAGAAGGAAATAATAGATGATAGAAGCATTTCAAAATATAAATAAGGCATTTGAAAGTAAAGTCCGTCTGGGTATTATGGCAGTTCTCATGGTAAATGAAGATGCCGATTTCAATACTCTGAAGGAATTACTTTCACTGACGGACGGTAACCTTGCAAGCCACACAAGAGCTTTGGAAGAATTGGGTTATATCGTTTGCCAAAAGAGCTTTGTGGGCAGGAAGCCAAAAACATCTTTTCAAGCTACTCCGGAAGGGAAGAAAGCTTTCAAAACTCACATAGAAGCATTGGAGAATTTTCTGAAATCAACGTAAATGTTTGGCTTCACACCAAACCGGACAATACCAAATATCTTACTTAATACTATTTTATTATGGACAATTTGAATGACAATTTGAACGAAGATTTCAATGGAGATTTTACGGAGAATCTGAATGAAACGAGAAAACAGGCAAGTGGCTGTCTGCGTCGTTTCTCTAAATCTATTAAGGTAGTAGTCATTGCTTTCCTTATTTTGTTGCTGATGATTCCGATGTTTATGATCGAAGACATGATTTCGGAACGCGGGCGGACACAGACTGATGCTATTGCGGAAGTCGGTCAGAAGTGGAGTCTGGCGCAGACAATTACAGGACCTTATATCAATCTGAAGTATCCTATCACACAGGAAGATAATGGTACGAAGAAGGTGACTATGGGAAATGTTACATTGCTTCCTGACGAATTGTCAATAGACGGACAGTTGAGTACGGAGATTCTTCAGCGAGGAATTTATAAGGTGAATGTATATCACTCGGAGTTGGTAATCAAGGGATTCTTTAGTTCGGAAGAACTTCGCAAGAGTAATGTGGACATGGATGCACTTCAATATCAAAGGGCGGCAGTATGCGTGAACTTGACTGATATGCGTGGTCTCAGCGAACAGGTTAGCATAACTTTGAACGATTCCGTTTATATGTTTGAGCCGGGGATGGATGGACGCGGCATTGAAAGCATGGGTGTTCATGCCATTGTCGACCTTTCCGCTCTGAAAGACGACCGGAAGTTACCCTATGAAATGAAGATAAAGCTGAAAGGATCTCAGTCCATTTATTTTACTCCCTTGGGTAAAACTACGAAAGTTGCCCTGAAAGCAAACTGGAATACTCCAAGTTTTGATGGTAATTACCTGCCGGAGAAGCGGGAGATTACCGAGAAAGACTTCTCTGCGCAATGGCAAGTGTTGAACTTGAACAGGAATTATCCGCAAGTGTTTATAAATTATCAGAATGCTAGTATTAAAGATATTCAGAACTCTAACTTCGGAGTTAATCTAAAAATGCCGGTGGAACAGTATCAGCAGTCCATGCGTTCCACTAAATATGCTATCCTGATTATTTTGCTGACTTTTACGGTGATATTCTTCACGGAGATAATGGAGAAAACCCGTATTCATGCTTTGCAATATCTGTTGGTGGGTTTGGCGCTTTGTCTGTTCTATAGCTTGTTGTTGTCCATGTCCGAGCATATAGGTTTCAGCATGGCATATCTGGTGGCGTCGGTACTTACGATTGTACTGGTAGGAGGGTATATGCTGGGGATTATTAAAAGAAAGAAACCAGCATTTATCATGGCAGGCCTGCTCAGTGTGCTTTATATCTATGTTTTCATCCTTATTCAGTTGGAGACTTTTGCCCTGCTTGCCGGTAGTCTTGGATTGTTTGTGATATTGGCTATGGTGATGTATTTCTCTAAAAAGATTGATTGGTTCAATGAATAAGCCTAGCTGAAACAAAGAATATCATTTGAGAGAATTCATAATCTGTATAAATAAAAAGAGAGTGTCCGCTTGCTAGCTGGCACTCTCTTTATATTTTTTAATACGTTTTTGGTTTCTTCTTTGAGGTATTCTGTGCAATTCTTCTCTAGATTTTTTTATTTCTTATACCAGTCTTTGTTCTTTTCGCCATTACTGCTTACCCAACCGTCATATCCACTATATAACAGATTGATAGCTGTTTTTTCATTGGTACGGTCCAGCAATTTGCTTAAATCGCTTTCTGTTGCCCGGCTCAGGAAAAATGCAAATGGGTAATTACCTTTACGTACATAGTATATACTCTGATTGGGGTTAGATGCATCATCTCCCTGACCAAAATACTGCTTGTTTATTTTGGATGTCGGCATTTCCTGAGGAACATGCACTTCCCATCGTAAACCGTCTGCATCATTTTTGAATATGAAAGCTTGGGCTTCAGATTGCTTTGAAATGGGTTTACTGTAATTAACGGTAACCTTATATTCTGCTCCCATATTTTCTTTCACATTGGTGGTCAAAAGGTATACATTATCCTGAGGCTCGTATTCAAATATGGTTTCTGTAAATTCCTTTTCACCTTGTTGGCGAATAGAATAGGTCGTAGATTCAATATTTCCTTCCGTTTTGAGCCGGAATGCTAAACCGTTCTGGTTGCTGGCTATATTTTGGAAAGTTTTGAAAGTGAATGATTCGGAATATATTTGATTCTTGTCATCGAAAGTATTGCCGTAGTTATATCTTACAACTACATCATTCATATCATAATCTCCCTGACTTGGCCAAAGGTCTTCAAACGCGTATGTACCTTTCAGGAAATCAATGCTTGTCTTGTCTTCATCAGGATTAGTTACAGGAATATCGGTGATGGCGTCTACCGGATTAGACTTTAAAGTAATGACTACATCGCTGAAATTCTCGTCAGTCATGTAATCTTCAAAAGAAGTTAATATCCAATCACCATATCTATAAACAGCAGTACGCGGTTCCTCAAACTTCACACCTTGGCCGTTTAAACTCAAGCCACTTGAGGTGGCAGCGCGGTATTTCTTATATCCGCTAAAGTTGCCAACATGATTGTTCCAACCATTGGTTGCCAGAACAAAGCCTATTCTGTAACCTGCGGGGAAAACCGTTGTTGCTCCTTCTTTACTTCCGGTTGCAATGTTAGGATAATACATCAGTTGTACGGCAGTCAGTGGATCAATACCGGCGCTTTTCTTGGCCAGCTTGGGGTTATTGGACCAACTGCCATCTTGGGTATTAGGAAATAACATGATTACATGGGCATCATTCAAGTCCTTTGGTTGTTCCTCGCTTTTATAGTAATAATATCCCAATGAACAGGTCCAACAGGTGTTTTGTCCCAGAAATGTAACTACTACTTCAGCATCCTTGTTGACGTACATATCCGAATAACCGCGATATTCTTGTGGGCAAGTTGTATGAGTGTTTATAATACGAGTATGAGCAGTATATAAACCATCATCTTTAGTTGCTGCCAATTTTCCCTTGTACTTATAATCAATATCCCCGTTTTTATACTGATTGTATTTACCTAACCAGGTTTTCCAGACCTCATTTCCGTATTTGTTACTTACCAGATAACTGTCGTATGGAGTACTGGTATTAGTAATTGTACGAGTATCAGTATCGGCATTATCTGTTGCTTCGATACTTCCATTCACAACATTTGCCTCCATCAGAGTTTGTGCAAAGAAAGCAGGAGAATAGATATATACTTTTGTCAGGTATGAAGGCAATTCCAGTTTACCTTGGTAAGTACCGTCTTCTTTTGTATAGGCGGCAAATAGGTAATTTACATCTTGACGTTTGATATAAGTACCATATTCGCTTTCAGCGACAGGCATTTCATCATATACTTCAAAATAAACATTTGATTGTACAGCACCATTTACGTAATTCACATTTAAGCTTACGTCCTTTTGTACAGTAGAGAAGAGGAAGGCGTTGAACTCTTTTTCATCTTCCTTAGGGCCTTGATAAACATCTTTGTCTGTGCAGCTTGCTTAATGCAAATGCAGCAATTAGAGTAGTTCCTAATAATTTTTTCCACATATTATTTAGTGTTTAGAGATAATTGCGCATTTTCTTTTTTGGTCTATGTGTGATCTCTACAAATGTAAGAGAAATCAGTGTTCGGTTGCCATTTGTAGAAAATGATCATAATAAACAACTGCAAAGGTATTGTATAATTATTGAATATACAACTAAATAATTACTTTTTTGTTCAAAATATCTTGTTTGTTAGTCAAATTATACAATTTTACTATATGTATGGAAAATATCTATAGCTAAAAATTACAAGAATTTAATAGAGGGGTACCATCTTGTTCATGATGGAATTTTACTTTTGGAGTTATGCAATGTGTTAAGTAGTTGTGTCTGTGGTTAAAATGAAAATCCCCATAACCGTTCCAGTTACAGGGATTTACTATCTCGATTAAGTAATTACTTACTTGCTCAAAGCCTGAGCTACGTCAACAGCACAAGCCACTGTACATCCTACCATCGGGTTGTTACCGATACCCAGGAATCCCATCATTTCTACGTGAGCAGGAACAGATGAAGAACCAGCGAACTGAGCGTCTGAGTGCATACGGCCCATCGTGTCCGTCATGCCATAAGAAGCCGGACCGGCTGCCATGTTATCCGGGTGAAGAGTACGGCCTGTACCACCACCGGAAGCTACTGAAAAGTAAGGCTTGCCAGCAAGCATACGTTCTTTCTTGTAAGTACCTGCAACCGGGTGCTGGAAACGGGTCGGGTTAGTAGAGTTACCAGTGATAGAAACGTCTACGCCTTCTTTCCACATAACAGCTACACCTTCACGAACGTCATCGCAACCGTAGCATTTTACTTTGGCGCGCTCGCCGTCAGAGTAAGCGATTTCGCGAACAACTTTCAATTCAGAAGTATAGTAGTCGAACTGAGTTTGTACATAAGTAAAGCCATTGATACGAGAGATAATCTGTGCAGCATCCTTGCCCAAACCGTTCAGGATACAACGCAGAGGTTCTTTACGTACTTTGTCAGCTTTAGCGGCAATTTTGATAGCACCTTCTGCAGCAGCAAATGACTCGTGACCTGCTAAGAAAGCAAAACACTTAGTCTCTTCGCGCAGCAACATAGCTGCCAGGTTGCCATGACCGATACCAACCTTGCGGTCGTCGGCTACAGAACCCGGGATACAGAAAGCTTGCAGACCGATACCGATGGCTTCGGCAGCGTCAGCAGCATTCTTGCAACCTTTCTTCAATGCGATAGCTGCACCTACTACGTAAGCCCACTTTGCATTTTCAAAACAGATCGGCTGAGTTTCTTCACACGTTTTATAAGGATCAAGTCCGGCAGCTTCGCAGATTGCGTTAGCTTCTTCGATGTCTTTGATGCCGTTTTCGTTCAAAGCAGCAATGATCTGTTTGATACGACGGTCTTGGCTTTCGAATTTTACTTCTCTAATCATATTCTTTCCTCCTTATAATTATTCGTGACGTGGATCAATTTTCTTAACAGCTCCCTGTTCTTCAGTTACACGTCCGTAAGTACCTGTAACTTTCTTCAACGCTTCGTTAGCATCAGTACCCTTCTTGATTTCGTCCATGAACTTACCCATGTGAACGAATTCGTAACCGCAGATTTCGTCGTTCTTATCCAGGAATACGTTCTTGATGTAACCTTCAGCCATTTCAAGGTAACGGGGACCTTTAGCCAAAGTACCATACAAAGTACCTACCTGGCTGCGAAGACCTTTACCCAAGTCTTCCAGACCGGCACCGATAATCAGACCGCCTTCCGAGAAAGCTGACTGAGTACGTCCGTAAACGATTTGAAGGAATAGTTCGCGCATTGCTGTGTTGATAGCGTCACAAACCAAGTCGGTGTTCAATGCTTCCAATACAGTCTTTCCCGGAAGGATTTCAGCAGCCATGGCAGCCGAGTGAGTCATACCTGAGCAACCGATAGTTTCTACCAATGCTTCCTGGATGATACCTTCTTTTACGTTAAGGGTTAGTTTACAAGCACCCTGCTGAGGAGCACACCAGCCAATACCGTGTGTCAAACCAGAGATGTCTTTAATTTCTTTTGATTTTACCCACTTTCCTTCTTCAGGAATAGGAGCCGGTCCGTGATTGGGACCTTTCTTCACAACACACATGTGTTCTACTTCGTGTGAATAAGTCATATTCTTTACGTTTTTTGGTAATAAAATAAATATTCGTAACCACGTGAAAAGATTGGTTATTCTTTTCGCCTACAAAGTTAGTCGTTTTATTCTTTTCTGCAACTTGTTGCCCGTCACTTTTTATCTTTAAATAAAATAAATTTATTGCAGGACAGCATTTTGCAAACTAGAGTTGCCAAAATGTTTTTTCTTTCCGATGAAATTTCTATCTTTGTACCTATATTATAATGATAGGAATGGAAGCAAATAAAATAGCAATTACGGACGAAGCTTTGCGCCGAGGTGCGGAAGAGGGCATGGATGGTTTCTTGAAGGTGTTTATAGATAAATACTTGGAGGTGACAGGAGGTGTTGTCAATGCGGAAACAATGCCTTTGCTCAATGGTTACCAGCATTCATTGTTGGGGTATCATTTCTTGCGTGAAGAAATAAATGAAGGTGGTTTTGTACAATTGATACAGAATGGTTTTGGACCTTATATCTTTGATAATCCTTTTGCAAAAGCAATGCGGCAGTTTGGAGCGAAAGAATTTGCCAAATTGATTTATAGCGCGAAGAAAATATATGATGAGAACCGTGCTGATTTGGAAAAGGACAGGGATGATGAGGAATTTATGGCAATGTATGAGCAATACGAGGCCTTTGATGAGTTGGAAGAGCAGTTCATGGATATGGAAGAGTCGGTAACTGCCCGGATTGCAGAATATGTGGACAATCATATTGAGGAGTTTGCGGAGATTGTATGACAAGGACTTTTGCGTACTTTGTCGGGTATAAGCTCATGCGTTTTGATATAAAAAAAGTAAGTTGGCTTCAATAGCTAAGTAAGATACGTTCGTTGGCTGACGAACCTATGTTGCTTGGTCAAGCAAGTTAACTTACTTTTTTTGTCTTGTTATTCCGGTGTCATTCCATTTATTGTTTCCTGATAAACCAACCTTTGATATAGGCGGTTGCCAGTACGGCAAGTCCTGCCGCCAGGCAGATTCCCGTAAACACCAGTCCGTAACCGTTCAAGAAAGCTACCGGAGCGAAAGTTATCAGAGAAATCTCTACCGGGGCGATGAACAAGTAAGCCAGTGCATAGTTATCCAGGCATCGGCTGCGCATTTTGGGGTCTGCAACGCGGAGCAATGCGATGCCCATAGCCATAGTTCCTGTAAACCATCCCCATGTGAAGATAGCTTTCTCGAACCAACATTCTTTCATTAGTTTGCGGGCCATGACCAGAACATAAATCAGGGTTGCGATTAATCCTGAGACTAACAGAATTAATAAGGGTATGATGTACTCTATTACAACAGATATTTTAATGGAAGCAATTCCAAAAGCTACCAGAAAATCGGTAAAGGCTCCGCTGATGTGGCCTATGGTTTGCGGGCAGACATAATCACTGGTTCTTGTTTTGTCGAATATCTTTTTGATGAATATACCTACCACAAATGCACAACTGAATACCGGCAGTTCAAACCCCGGCATAAAGTGGGATACTGTTTTGCTGATGCAGTATCCGCCTAATGCTATCACTGCTACGATGATAAGATTGAAGGTCAGCGGGTCAATGGAGATGGAAGAGCAAGAACTTTCACCCATGCTTTCCCGTTTGTCGCCGGGCAACAGGCCTGTCTGTAATTCGTGAGGAAGGTCATCGTAATTGGCGAGGAAGGAGGTGTGCCCTTTCTTTGTCCCCCATTTTATGATGATCAGTCCGATAATGACTGCCGCTACGATACCGAAGGTGGCGGCAGTCATGGCCAAAGTTAGAATTTCGTCATATCCGAACTGGCTGAAAGCCTGTCCGATGGCTGCTGCTGTACCGTGCCCGCCGCAATAGCCGCTTGGCATAGTGATGCCGAAGGCAGGGTTCAAGGGCCATATCCGGTTCAGGACAAGCAATCCCAACAGTCCTCCAAAAGCCCATTGCAACAACATTCCTGCCTGTGAATATGCCCACATGCTGCCTATATTGTCTGCATCTCCTTTGGCTGCCTTTTGTGAGATGAGGGGGAGAGCGCCGAAAATGAAGGCTATCAATATGCCGGCATAAGTTCCTGTTTGGGTGGAAAGAGGTATGATGCCGAAACCGTGAGGTCCCAAGGACAGTCCTATAAACCCGGCCAACAGGCTGGGGGGGATGAACAGCCTTTGGATGAATCTTATTTTTACTCTCATGAGTTTGCCGAGCAGTAGCAGTACTGAGATGATGCCTGTATCGACAAAGAGTGTCCACGGGGTGAAATCGGTCATAAATCTAGGGCTTGTTTGGATGTATTCGTTGAAGAATACAGCGTTCATAAATAGTTTATTTTACCGAATCGGTAGGAATGGAAATTGATCTTATCGGCAAAAATAATGTATAGGTATCATGTAATATCTTAGGTTTTATTGTTATTAAGTTGTTTTGTTTCAAAGATAGGAAATAAAGTGGTACTATAGCCCAACTGCTTGTTCTTTTATATGTTAATTTTTATTAATGGGTTAATGGCGGATAGGCTACAAGTAAATTTCGGTGAAAAAAATAGTTAAAACAAAAGATAAAGCAAGTCTTATCAGAGGATGAAACATGAATAAAAAATAATGTTAAAAGACAAGTGGCGACGCAGTATTTAAGCCAATTTTTCATTTAATCATTAAAACAATAAAAAGAATTAAGTTTCTTTCTTGGAAACCGATTCTTTTATTTAATTTTGCAAACCCTAATAATTATAAAGAAGAAAATGAAAAAAATGAAATTGGCAGCAATATTTGCTGGGTTAGTATCGGTGTTTACTTTTAGTTCTTGTTTGAATGATGGTGATAGCGGCCCCAATTATGATCTTTATGAGATCGTTACTGTGGAAGATGGTAGTATTTTTGGTGGACCTGTCCTGAAAGGAGATGCATGGGGATATACTTATACTCCAGTGGCTTCAAGTGTATTGGCCGGTCTTAAGGCATCTGATGGCAGTTATTACAAGCGTGTGCAGGTAGGGATCAAACTGATGGAAGGAGAAGCGATTACAGAGGGGAAAAAGTCTTATAAGGTAAGTGAAGTTGGCCTAATAGCTATTTTGAATTATAAAGATTTTAATGTTCAGGCTGATACATTGAAAAATGAGTATGCACTAGTGTCATTGGAGGATTCTAATAATAAGATATGGGCTATAAATGGATATGTCAACGTACCTTTTACCTTTAAAACTAAAGAACAGCTGAACATGAATGATTTCCATTTATATGCTGTAGAAGCCAAGGAGGATACATTGGTGACAAGACTTCGACAGACCAAAGGGGCTGATGATGCTTATCAGACAGGAGGTGCTTTGATTAGTTTCCATATGCCTTTTAATGATATGGAATTTCGTGACATTTTCGATCAAGTAGTGCCTAAGAGTGATACTATTGTAGTTAAGGTGACTGCAAAGGGAGAAAATGACAAAGAACTTGTTTCTACAGTGAAATGTAGTGCTTCGAATATGCAAGGAAGTTATTAATAATACTTTATTATATAGTGAAATCCCCTTCAGTTACGGTTGAAGGGGATTTTTATTTAATGGAACTATGTGGTTCAATTTATAAGATAAGGGGGGGAAGAAATTTGACGGGGCCTACTTCTTATTTTCCTGTTCATATCTTTCTTTAGATTCAGTATATACCTTCTGCGTGTGAAAAGAGTTGACATGAATTTTTAAACGGTTCGATCTTTCTGCTGCCGTAATAACAACATATCACATTCGTTCCTGTTGCATAAGCCTTTTCTCTTCCCTGATTAAGCCTTTTTATACGGATGTATTCTATCTCCATAGCCTTTGGAGTTGTTTCCATAAGCTTTGGAGTTATCTCCCAAGGCTATGGAGTTAACTCCAAAGGCTTGCGGAGATAAAACAAACAGGAAGAAAACCCTTAACCATAGGGCAGGAAAGGTTTAGAGATATGGATAAGATCTTTTAAGGATGAATCTGATTATAAAGTTACGCATATGTATCAAAAACTTTGCAGGAACATGAAAGAAACGTCCTCTGATCATCTCCCGCAATGGGTGTAATTCCCTTTGGCAGACTTATTTTGGTCTGTCATACAAACCATCCCTAAAAAATGACGAGTGTTCATACAGGGTATCACAAACAACCGCATGAAAAAAATCTCCACTAAGTTTCTACTGCTCCGAAACAAGACTGTTTCAAGACGATAAATAATTAAAAAGCAAAAAACGGACGTACATTCCAATAAGCTTTTTTATCATATCCTTGCAAACAGACTCTATCCCAATTAGGATATTCAGGATCATCAATGTGCCAAAGTAACATCCAGCATCTGTCTTTATCATATTGGGAACTGCAACTGAAGCCAAGTCTGTAGGTATCACTAAACTGCGGTAACGAATTACCTACTTTAGATAACTGTATAGTCAATTTATCCAGTGTTTCTTGTCCCCATCCTGTGTCGTTTAGGCCGTTACTGGTTTCATTTCGAAAATCTCTTGGAGATTTTCCACAAATATTCACCAGCATATCAAACCATTGTCCGATACTCGGTACGAACCATGGACTGCGATTAAGTCCATCAGGAATTTTGTTACTGTTTCTATATTTTCTTATTGATTCAAAAGCACTGTAACTACCCTGTACATTAGCAGTATAATTCTTCAACATTTGTTCTGTTTCAGAATAACCGTTCATATTCTTCTCAATTTCATCATCTTTTGTCATTGGAGTAATCCCTTCTTCGATTCGTTCCATTCCCCCCCAACGACCGGTCCCTAAATTTTCAAACCCCATTACATAAGCATGATTCCAACCGTTTTCATTGCATTTTACATCTGTCATTTTTTTAGAATCGCAAGTAATGACCATTCCAATAGCATTCTGATAATCATATATTTTCCCGTTTTCTTCCAGCATGCCGTCTCCGGGATGTATCTCTATTCGTTTTTCGGTTTCATTCTGAAAGACAAAATCTCCGGGATAAAGTTTTCTTTCTGTGCTTCCTTTGCCGGGTACAGGGCTGATTACTTTCAGAGTATAGCATTTCCCAGAAGCAAAAGTGATGGAACTGCCCGAATAGTTTATCTTTGTATTCGTATTATTTCTGCCGTCGGCGGTTACATAGCTTCCGGTAATTCTGGCATTTTTTTGTGATGGGACAATGGCGCAGAATTTTACAGAATCGATCTGATATGGAGTAATGCCATTCAAGTTCACATTGATAGCTGCTGAGTCTGTTCCTAAAATTCTTGATTCTTTGTGGTAAACAAAACCTGCATTTTCGGGTGCAAAACAACCTATGTATGCTTGTGGTTGCAGCACAAGCAATGTAAATTGGTGTTTAAACTGCAGGTTCAGGATTATTCCGGAAGAATTGCCGGTAGTAGGTACGCCAGTAGCAATCAGCAGGTCGCTCACAGTATGCTTTTCTTTTGTGGATTGGTCTTTCGAAGGTTGCAGTTTCTCATTCCTGGTCAACGAAGCAATAGCTTCATCTGTATCCTTTGAAACATCTAGTGTGATATTCTTCCTATATGGATAGTATGCGATGTAACTCGCTCCATCATACCAATAGAGTGTCTTGCTGTTTTCAACCGGATTCCAACTATCATTTGACACGTTATAAACCAATGGGATATTGTTAATGTCATCCACTATTGTGCCATCTTTTATGGAGAATATACCAATAGAATCACCGTCTACAAATTCTGTTTTAAGATGTTCATCTGTCACAGAAGCACGTGTGGAAGGCTTTTCGGAACCGGGAACGTTTTCAAACCCGGTTGCTGTTGCTCGAACAGTGAGAGGAGTTCCATTGTAGCAGTCCGTTCTTTTTCCATTATTTGTTTCATTTTCGTCGGTGCATGCACTACAAATCAAGAGGATGCTCCAAAAGATTATGCCGGTGAAAGATTTCATTTTTCTTTGTTATTATCTTGTTTAAAATTAGCACCTTAGTACAAGGCTGATTTTTATTTGTCCCATTAATTCGTTATTTGTTTCTCTTCTGTTCCATTTACCGTTTCAGAATCCGTGCCTCCTTCCCATGATGCGATATCATTTTCTGACATCACGGAAATAGTTTTTCTTGAGATACCGATGGTATAACTTACAGAAGCTCCCGGATTCCAAGTGTCAGTAGAAGGTAAAGATTGATTTTCTATGCAGATAGCTTGAGTAATGGCATTATTATTTCCGTCTTTTGCCGCATATTGATAAGTGATGCTGAACTGACTTCCTTTTCCGGCAGGAAGCAGGAAAAAAGTAGCTAACAATTTCTTTTCTTCCGCAATAGTATTCGGTACAGGGAAATTGGTTATGTCAGCGGTAAAAGTTTCTTTCTTGTCAGGTGATGGAAATGCCCACAGCCAGCCTTTGTCGCTATCAGTCGTAGGAGTATAATAGGTCAGTATTCCGCTTTTTATTTCCGTAATGGAGAAAAAGGTTACGGACTTTTCCTCCGTATCATCATTACTTTTTACATAAACATTGATCTTGGTTAGTGTATGGCGCAGTTTAAAACTTACATTGCCATTGTTTTGATTCATAACCGGAGTTGCAGCGAGAAAATCTATCTGTTTGTTTTCGGCTGTGGGAACGGTATAACTCAACATCGGAAATCCATTTGAACTCTCTTTGTCTTGAACGAAAAAGTTGCTACTTGCTGTTTCATTTATATAAGGAGCATAAGCAAAGAAACTGATTTTATCTGTTGTTGAATTGTCCGGCCAGAACTTGACCGGACTATAAGACCATGTGCCGTCTGTTTGTTTACCAACAAGCTGGTTATACATGAAATTCGGTGTTGCGGCATCTTTATTGAAATTTCCGTGTGTGAAGTAGGCAAACACACCGATAGTTTCAAGATCACTTGTTGTGGTATACTCTTTAACAGATCTCATTACCGGAACGTTTCCTGAAAAGCTGATAGGGATATTTTCTTGGGGAAATTTGTTCGTACCCTCTTCCTGGGTACAAGCTCCCAATAACAAAGTTGCAGCAAGGAAAATGCCATACAATTGTTTCACCCTTATGCTTTCTGTTTTTCGATTCATGTTTCTTTTTCTATTTTATTGTACGTCCGTGCTTTTTTAACCGTAGTGACAGGGAAGAAACATTCAACCCTGTCCGGTCTGTTTTCTTTCCATAGCCAGTATGTATCATGTTTTGGCTGCAAAAGGAAATTATTTCTCTACATTAATATCAGAGTCGCTATCATCAGTCCAACCTTCCATATTATCCTCCACCGTAATCTTAATGGCATTCATCTTGATAGTCAATACGTAGGTATGTTTCGTTCCTTTCTTGAACGTATTTTTCGGTAGTGAAACTTCTTTGTTTGTTATGGTACTTGTCAGATTACTTGTGTCGGTCACTTTGGTTACGATGTCATAATTGATTTTCAGTTTTAAGTCACCTGCGTTGGTGGTACCGTTTTTGTTATTTACCGGAATAAAGTAAAGAGCTTCTGTATCTGAGAATAACGCGGTTGCATTCTGGTCATCACTTACATTGATAGAACTTTTATTATATCCCCATTGGTCGGTGGTTGTTTTATTTAAAAAATCACTCAGGTCTTGTTCTGTTGAAAAATAAGATGCGTCAGGAGATATGGCTTCCCAAGTGTCGTTATCGAATTTATAAACAGCCTTGTTGTAAAGTGTTGTACTTCCTGGATCTAACTTTAATCCCGTTACAAAAATTTTGGTATCAGTACCTAAGTTCACATCTGGCTTCACCTTGATATTGGCTATTTGGGTAAGTACGTGACTAAACTTGAACTGAACCGTCCCCTTATTACTTTCATTAGTTTGGTCTTGTATGGCAGTATGGCAGTCTGTTACCAAATCTATCATATCTTTCCAGTTATTAGAAGTCTTTACCTCAAAGGTGATTGTCGGAGCGCCTTTGGCATTCTGTCCTGATAAAGTTATTTTTTGGTCTGTTCCAACTTCCGGTTTGGATTCATAAGGCGCATAAGCAAAGAATGTTATTTTCTTATCATCTATTGGCCAAAAACGTAAATTAGTATATCCCCAACTATCAGAAGTCCATGTAGCATGTTCATTGTACATGAAATTAGGTGTTGTGTTTCCTTTTTCACTATTCCATCCCGCACTGCTTGTCTGATAGGCAAAAATACCGAAACCGGCATTTGCTTTCAATGTGGACGTTGTAGTTTCCGTTCCTCTGGTCTGTACTTCCGTATATACGTCCAACCCGATTGTCCGGTTCGTATCCGGATTCATTTCTGTCATTTCATTCTGTGAGCAACCAGCTATAGTCAGTGTTGCCATCACCATCAATAAACTTTTCACTTCCATTTTCTACTTTTTTTAAAATTAATATTATAACTACCCATATCTGTCATATATCTATATCGCTGTTCACTTCATCGTTCCATTTATCTACATCAGCGTCAAATCCTGAGCTACCTTCTGTTTTTACATTCGGCACGGTCTTTTCACATGCCATGTCAATAAAAACGCTCATAGTTCCGTCTTCTTCATCCAACCGTCTTATTGCCAAATCGTTAAAACTTTCTTCAAATATGGTCTTCCCGTCTACTAACTTTGCTTTCAGATGTAGGTTGTGTGGAATCTCTACATCGAAGCCGAACACACTAATAGTAGTGCTCAGCGTTCCTTCTGTTACCGAGCCGGAATCATAAATGGGATTGCTTAAGCGTAGCACTTGTGTTACTGTCTTTTCCGAATTTTGTTTCGAAACGAGAAATATGGATTCTGCAATGCCGTCTAATGTGCAGGTAGCTTTTCGTATGTTGTTCATTCCTTTGATACGGATTTTAACCGTTATTTTTTGAGTCAGTTTTTTGGGGGTGAAGCGTAAGTGACAACTATTTTCGTTCCTGGTGGAATTTCGGTTACTTTGTTGGGTAATGGCTGATGAATAGTTTTCCGGCATATCAGAAGTCACTTCAAAGCCTTCGATATAATCAGCGGCAAGTTCGTCAGGACTTTCCATAATAATTCTTTCAGAGGATGATTCGTTCCTTATTTCCATCTTCTTTACATAGGCTTCTAGCGTCTGGTAGTTTTCTTCTCCTCTGAAACAGAGGTTACCAAAATCATCGAATGAACGGTTGAAAAGGACGACGTTGTAACATCCTTCTTTCAAGCATAGGGTCTTGTATGTACGGTCACCCATCAGTGCTACAAAAGGAGTGCTGCCATCGGTAGGGTAGAATATGGCGGTAGCACCATAATCCTGCTCTTTTTCATTCAGTCCTGACTGACTCCAATCGGCACTGATTGTTATTGTTGCTTCGGGCGAATAAGTCAGTTCGCGTCGGTTACAGGCAACTAACAAGAAAACAAAAAGGTAAAGGATATATAATGTCGGGGATATTCTCATTTTGCACCTCCTTTCTTTGCCTTGTGTTTGAGTAGCCATACCAGTGTATGGTAATTCCTAGAAACGGATGTATAACGATAAGTGGCTATATTTATGGTTTGAAGTACGTTCAATAGGGATATTTGCAATAATGGGCGACTAAATTCATATGAGAAAAGGATTCTTGTTTCTTTGTTTGGTAAAAGGCGGATGAGTTGTACTTTTTCCAGCTTATTAAGTAAATCTTTCCATTCTTCGTTTTGAAGGAGGAATTTGACCGGTTGCAGAACTTTGCTAGAAGAAAGGTCATGCAGTACGGCGATGGCTATTTGTGCACGTGTATATACGGATAACATGATAAACTTACTTTGTTAAGTCATTACTTACCAAGTAATAGCTTATATTTTTCTCACAGGGTGAGGAAAAGCGTTTTCTTATTCTGTATTTAATAAGAAAAAACATTTCGTCGGATAGAAAAAGATGTAAGAAATATGATTCCGTTTTTGAGATGTCAAAAATGGAAAGAGGTGTCGTGTAATTTTGTAAATTAGTTAAAGTACTGACAGATGCAATATTGTGCTTGTGCTTATGTGTTTTTCTATAATTGAATAAAATATAGTGGATTAATACAGATTTATAAGCTTTTTCTTTGGATTTATGAGGAAATATTCCCTACTTTGTGAAAGTAATCATCCATTACTTGGTAAGTAATTCTTCTTTTATTTGAATGGCTGTCATATGATATTCCTCATGCCACTTCCTTTTCTCCATTATGTGCTACTACCGAGATTATCAGTTCGTCATTGGCTATATCTACCTTTTCGTTTTCAAATGGTTTCAAGTAAGTTTCTGTCACCTTAATGGAAGAGTGTCCCAATGCCTTGCAGATAATACCGATATTTACTCCTGCATGAAATGCTAATGTCGCCCATGTATGGCGCGGCGTGTATGAACTGAGCTTTACATCAGGCAGTAACAATGTCGCTATTTTTTCTAGCTTCAAGTTGAAGTTGCGCAGTACTCGGAGATAGTTCATATATAGCTCTTTATCTTTTTTTATTTTTCCATTTTTCTGACTCTGTTCCTTTGCTGCGTTTTTTTTGTCTAGAATCGGAAATAGATAAATGGAATCATAATTCATATTCTTGAACTTCTCTATCAGTTTCATTGCTTCTTTAGGAATGCGCACTGTTATCTGTCGTCCTGTTTTGTGACGGCTATATACAATATATTTTCCTTTCACATCTTGTTTTCGTAGATGGGCAAGGTCAATGAATGGCATTCCCCGGAATAGAAACATTAGTAAGAAATATGCCAATGCACATTGCATCTCTTTGGGCAATTTTTCTATATCGGTGTGCAGTAGTGTATTCATTTGTTTTGTATCCAGTGCTCGTTTGGTCTGTGATTCTACCTTTGTGTATACATTATCGAATAGCTTCGGGTTATAAGGCAATATTTTTTTATCGGCAAGTCGGTTATATACAGCTTTCAGGGTTCGCATATAGGTTGATATAGTATTCAAACTCAGGCCTTTCGGTACTCCATGTTTTCTATCTGACCTTTTCTTGTCGGTCTTTTTGTTTCTTGTTCCTTCCAGTCTCATCCATTCCTCATACTCTTTTAACCTGCCAGATGTGAAAGCTTCATCTATTGGCACAGGTGTTCCTTTTCCTCCGTAAAACTCCGTAACGGATTTCAGTGTATAAGTATATGTATGTACTGCTGACCATTTTTTGTCTATTTCCAACTGTTTGATTACTACTTGCATGTAAGATGCCAAGTCTGGTAATTTTATGGCTTTTGCCACTTCTGCATTTTTTTCTTTGTCATCCATAATACTTTGATTTTAATTTCGCATCGTGCATAATTTCTGTAACAGCTATGCCGATGGGAAAGTTTTGGGATGCGAAATTTTTATTTTGACCTAATGAATTTAGAATATCACTGGTTGAATATATCGAAAGATAAGCATATATTCTCCGGAAGTTATCTTTCTTTTTGATTAAGGTATAGAAGAATTTCTCTAAATGTATTATTATGAGATGAAATAATCTTCGAATCAAATAAAGAAAGTCTGAATCTATAATAAAAGTAGGCTTATTTTTTTGATTCCCCCAAGAGAAGTATGCGTTTTTTTATTCGTTTATTCCAGTGAATTAATTACCTTTGCATTTCATTGAAGTTGAACTGAGGTAAATAGATTAGGCATTGAATTACAAAGATTTATTTAAACGAGTAATATCGCTGATTTCATCTCCGGCAAAAGCATGGGAGGAAATTGGCAAGGAAGAGGATAGGCGTAAAGTGCTGGGAGCATTTGTTTATCCCATGATAGGTTTATGCGGATTGTCCGTTTTTATAGGTACATTCATTGGGAATACGGCAGGGGTCGCTGCTTTCCAGATAGCAATGACACGATGTTGTGCTATATTTGTATCCTTGTTCGGAGGATATTTTTTGGCGGCATACGCCATAGACCAGTTGGGCAAGAAACTGTTAGGACGTGAAGACCAGTATGAACTAAATCAGCAGTTTGTAGGTTATTCTATGGTAGTGACTTTTGTGCTCGATATTGTCAGTGGGTTGTTCTCTATTTCCATTCTCCATTGGATATTGCAATTTTATACTATATTCGTGGTGTTCGAGGGTGCACGTACCCTGATGAAGGTAAATGAAGAGAAACTGACACGATACACCTTGATTGCTTCAGTTATTATAATTGTTTGTCCGGCATTGATTGCCGCTGTGTTTAATGAGTTATCTGTTATTTTAAATTAATGAAACCGACTCCTATTAATATAAAGAATAAGCGTGCATCGTTCGATTATGAATTTATCGATACGTACACGGCAGGTATCGTGCTCACGGGAACCGAGATAAAGTCCATCCGTTTGGGCAAAGCCAGTCTGGTAGATACCTATTGTTATTTTGTGCAAGGCGAGTTGTGGGTGAAGAATATGCACATAGCCGAATACTTTTACGGCTCATACAATAACCATTCTGCCCGTCGCGAACGTAAATTGTTGTTGAATAAGAAAGAACTGCGGAAATTGGAAGAAGCCGGAAAGAACCCCGGTTTTACGATTGTCCCTGTCCGTCTGTTTATTAATGAGAAAGGACTGGCGAAGCTGGTTGTCGCATTGGCTAAAGGTAAGAAACAATATGATAAGCGCGAGTCATTGAAAGAGAAGGACGACCGTCGCGAAATGGACCGTATGTTTAAAAGGTAAGTGAAATCCGTGTTATCCGTACCCCAAAAATAGACTTATGGCTACATTAAAACAACTAATTGACGAGAGAGTTCTCATTCTTGATGGTGCAATGGGAACTATGATACAAAGGTATAATTTGTCTGAACAGGATTTCCGGGGAGAGCGTTTTGCTGAGATGCCCGGACAGATGAAGGGCAATAATGACTTGCTTTGTCTTACCCGCCCTGATGTGATAAAGGATATCCACCATAAATATCTGGAAGCAGGGGCTGATATTATTGAAACAAATACGTTCAATGCCCAACGGGTTTCGATGGCAGATTATCATATGCAGGATTTGTGCCGTGAGATTAATCTGGCCGCTGCCGGACTTGCTCGCGAAATGGCTGACGAATATACCGCGAAGACCCCTCATAAACCTAGATTTGTAGCAGGTTCGGTAGGTCCTACCAACAAAACTTGTTCCATGAGTCCGGATGTCAATAATCCGGCCTTGCGTGCTTTGACATACGATGAACTGGCCGCTGCCTATCAGGAACAAATGGAAGCTTTGCTGGAAGGAGGAGTGGATGCGCTTCTGATAGAAACCATTTTCGATTCCCTGAATGCCAAAGCGGCCATTTATGCTGCGGAAACGGCAATGAAGAAGATAGGGCGTGAGGTTCCTCTTATGCTTTCTGTTACTGTTTCGGATATTGCAGGACGTACTCTTTCGGGGCAAACATTGGATGCTTTTCTGGCATCCGTACAGCATGCGCCTATTTTTTCTATCGGCCTGAACTGCTCGTTCGGAGCGAAACAATTGAAACCTTTTCTGGAAGGGCTGGCTGCACGGGCACCTTATTATATAAGTGCCTATCCCAATGCCGGACTTCCTAACAGTTTGGGACAGTATGACCAGACTCCGGAGGAAATGGCTTCAGAAGTGAAGGAATATATCGATGAAGGATTAGTAAACATTATCGGTGGTTGTTGTGGTACAACGGAGGAATATATTGCAAAATATCAGGAATTGATCGTTTCCGGTTCTGCCTGGGTATCTCCTCATATCCCTGCCACCACTCCTGAGAGGCTGTGGCTTTCCGGGTTGGAGCTGTTGGAGCAGACTCCCGAAATGAATTTTATTAATGTAGGCGAACGGTGCAATGTGGCCGGATCCCGTAAGTTCCTCCGTTTAATCAATGAAAAGAAATATGAGGAAGCGCTAAGTATCGCTCGCAAGCAGGTGGAAGACGGTGCTTTGGTGATTGATGTAAATATGGATGACGGTTTGCTGGACGCCCGGGAGGAGATGACTACTTTCTTGAATCTGGTCATGTCCGAACCCGACATAGCCCGTGTACCTGTTATGATTGACTCTTCCAAGTGGGAAGTCATTGAGGCCGGACTGAAATGCCTGCAAGGAAAGTCCATTGTCAATTCTATTTCTTTGAAGGAAGGGGAGGAGATATTTATAGAACATGCCCGTCTGATAAAAAAACTGGGAGCTGCCGTTGTAGTGATGGCTTTCGATGAAAAAGGACAGGCAGATACTTTTGAACGTAAGATTGAAGTCTGTGCCCGTGCTTATAAAATATTGACAGAACAGGTGGATTTTAATCCTCATGATATCATTTTCGACCCTAATGTACTGGCTGTGGCTACGGGTATTGAGGAACATGATAATTATGCGGTGGATTTTATCAAGGCTACCGGATGGATCAAAAAGAATTTGCCCGGTGCACACGTCAGTGGTGGCGTGAGCAACCTGTCGTTCTCCTTCCGTGGAAATAACTATATCCGTGAGGCGATGCATGCCGTGTTTCTTTATCACGCTATCCGTCAAGGTATGGATATGGGTATTGTAAATCCTGCTGCTTCGGTGCTCTATACGGATATTCCTGCTGATGTGCTGGAACGGATAGAGGATGTGGTCTTAAACCGTAGGCCCGATGCTGCCGAACGTTTGATAGAGACTGCTGAGGCGTTGAAAAATACGGCGACCGGAACAGAAGCGGTGAAACAGGATGTGTGGCGTGAAGAACCGATGGTAGAGAAACGGCTTCAGTATGCCTTGATAAAAGGCATTGGCGATCATTTGGAAGAGGATTTGGCAGAAGCGGTTAAACTGTATCCTAAAGCAGTGGATATTATTGAGGGTCCGCTAATGGAAGGTATGAATAAAGTCGGAGAATTGTTTGGAGCAGGGAAAATGTTTTTACCGCAAGTTGTGAAGACTGCCCGTACCATGAAAAAGGCGGTAGCGATTTTGCAGCCGCTTATTGAGGCCGACAAACAGGAAGGTGTCCGCAGTGCAGGAAAAGTATTGATGGCTACCGTAAAAGGGGATGTGCATGATATTGGGAAGAATATCGTATCAGTGGTCATGGCTTGTAATAACTATGAAATTATAGACCTTGGCGTGATGGTTCCTGCCGAAATGATAGTCAGGAAGGCTATAGAGGAAAAGGTGGATATAATAGGATTAAGCGGGCTGATTACTCCATCATTGGAAGAAATGGCGCATGTGGCTGTAGAGTTAAAGCGTGCGGGGCTGGACATTCCCATTATGATTGGAGGAGCCACTACTTCCAAGCTACATACTGCCTTGAAAATAGCACCTGTTTATGGAGGTCCGGTCATTCACATGAAAGATGCTTCACAGAATGCCTTGGTAGCCGCCCGTTTGCTGAATCCGGAATCTTCTTTTGAGTTTGTGGAAAGGCTGAACAAAGAATATGAGGATCTTCGTCTGAAAAACAGTGCCAAGCAGGTAAAAACGGTATCTTTGGAAGAAGCTCAGAAAAATAAATTGAACCTTTGGTCATAAAGAAGTGTCCCCCAAAAAGTTAAACACAAAACTTTTTGGGGGCACTTCATAAAATTACGACTTTTTTTATCTGCCCATTTTATTCGAAAGAATAAGAAGCTATTTGCTAGCAAACAAAACAGTATCCCGCCTGAAATAACCCATTATATTAGGCGGGATACTGTTTTATGTTATGGATATATTTCTAGGACTGCTTAGAATTTACTGAGAAACTCTTCCGCTTTTTCCAGATTTTCGGGTTTGCCGATATCAAGCAATTGCAAGTCATCTTCTACATAGCACTGGATGTCGACCCTGTGACATATGGAGAGATAGAAATCGATAATGGAATATTTTCCTTTGGGAAGGAGATGTAAAATTTTAGGGGTGGTCACTTGTATTCCGCTATAGGCGTATTCCTGGTATTCCCCTTCTCTATACCGGAATCCTGCCGGTTTGGTTTCCATGGTGTCCTTATTGACCCAGCCACATAACAGATTGTCGTCATTAAACAACAGGTAACGGGAGGTCTTGCGCTGGCTGACTAAAAGGGTGGCATTGATGTTAGGACTATGCTGGTGATAATACATCAGACTTTCAAAATCGCAATTGGAAAGGATATCTACGTTGTGGAGCAAGTAGCATTCTTTCCGCATAACTCCTAAGGTTTTTTCGATTATCTCTTCCTCATCCATCCCTTTGTTCAGATTTTCGAATATCAGTTCATACGGGGTTTCGCCTTTTTGGGTAAACATATTCTCAGGATGGTATAATAAATGGTATGCTTTTTCCAAACCGCCGCCGGTATCAAGCAGGCAGTCTGTTTCGTCCGAGATTTGTATGTTGACTCCAAAGTTCTGGTTAGCTTCCAGAAAAGCAAGAATCTGATTGGAAAAGTGGTGTACATTGATCACTATTTCATCAAATCCTGCTGCTTTCAGCTTTAAGATGATGTGCTCTAACATGGTTTTTCCACCTACCGTTACTAAAGCTTTGGGACGGGTGTCTGTTATAGGTTTAAGTCGGCTGCCTAGTCCGGCGGCAAAAATCATTGCTTTCATAATGTTCTTTCAAATGTTTGTTCTATATTCTGCTCACGGTGTATGAGTTCTACTTTTACACCGAATTTTTTATTGATATGTTCTGCCATGTGTTGCGCTGAATAAACAGAACGGTGTTGTCCGCCTGTACAGCCGAAACATACAGACAGATTGCTGAAACCTCGTTCCATGTATCTTTTTACTGAAGCATCCACTAAAGAATAGGCAGCATTTAAAAATGGGAATATTTCCCCGTCTTCTTCCAAAAAACGAATAACAGGCTCGTCTAACCCGGTGAAAGGTTTGTAACGTTCATATTTTCCGGGATTGTTTACGGCACGGCAGTCGAAAACATACCCGCCACCGTTGCCTGTGGGGTCGTTGGGTATTCCTTTTTTGTAGGCAAAACTCATAACCTTCACAGTGAGTTGCCGTTTTTTTAAGTCATCTTTAAATTGTTTCAGTTCGGTCAGGTCTTTTAGTACGGAACACAGGTAGGAATATTCGGGGTATTCATTATGAAGCAATTGTCGCAGGTTCTCGATGGCGTATGGTACACTTTGGATGAAATGTGGCTTCTTTTCGAAATAGCCACGGAAACCGTAGGCTCCCAATACCTGCAAGGTGCGGAAGAGTACGAAGTGACGCAACTGGCTAAAGAAATAATCACGGTCTACTGGTTTGTATTTGGAGAGGGCGTCTATATATTCTTCCAACAGTTCGTTGCGCAGGGTTTCGGGAAATTTAGCTTTAGCCTGCCATAAGAAAGAGGCTACGTCATAGAAAAACGGTCCTTTACGTCCTCCCTGGAAATCAATGAACCAGGGTGCTCCATCCTTTATCATCACGTTTCTGCTTTGGAAATCCCGATACATAAAGGTGGCGGAAGAGCTGCGTAACAGTACATCACTCATTTTTTGAAAGTCATCTTCCAGCTTGTCTTCTTGAAACTCCAGGCCGGTAGCTTTCAAAAAGCAGTATTTAAAATAGTTCAAGTCCCAAAGGATAGAACGTTGGTTGAATTCGGCTTGGGGATAACAGTGTGAAAAATCAAAGCCGTCTGCTCCGGCAAATTGGATAGAAGGCAGTAGGCGGATGGTCTTGCGCAGCAATTCTTTTTCCTCTTCGGAGAAGACGCTGGTCGCCCGCCCTTTTTCAATAGCGTTGAACAACAGGATATCTCCTAAATCTTCTTGCAAATAACAATTCTTGTCTTCAGAACAGATGTATACTTCTGGAACAGGAAGACCTTTCTTGCGGAAGTGTGCTGCCATATAAAGAAAGGCTTCGTTTTCTTCTTTGGCAGTGCCGTATACGCCAATCAGTTTTTGGGTTCCGGTCAGCCGGAAATAACGCCTGTTGGAACCGGATGAGGGTAATTCTACAATCTCTTCGGGTACTTCTCCGAGATAGGTTTGATATAGGTTCTGTAAATCCTCTGTAATCATAATCATATTTTGGAACAAAGATATATATTATTCTCCCTTTCTTGGCTGATTTGCAAAGAAAGTTAATGCTTTAGTTCCAAATTATGAGAAAATTACTTGTTTTTACTCTTTCATCCGTATCAGTGCATTTGAAATGATGGCAGTCACTCCGCCTGTTGTAATGCCGGATGAGAAAATATTCTTTATTGATTCCGGAAATTGACATAGTATTTCAGGAACCATTTCTACACTTAAACCTAAAGCGAAACTAAGTGCGATGACTAATGTTGCTTTCCGGTTGATCTTCTGTGCTGCGATAATACGAATGCCTGCTGAAGCTACTGTTCCGAACATCAGTAAAGTAGCGCCTCCCAATACAGGTTCGGGCATTAGGGAGAAAATTAATCCTACACTGGGAAATAATCCTAATAGAATAAGAAAACCTGCAATGTAATAGCCTACATATCGGCTGGCTACTCCTGTCAGTTGTATCATACCGTTATTTTGCGCGAAAACGGAGTTTGGAAAAGAGTTGAGAATACCTGCCATCATCGAATTGAATCCGTCTGCCAAAATTCCTCCCGAAGCACGTTTGATGAATGTTTTTCCTTCTACAGGTTCTCCTGATATCAGTGAGTTGGCAGTAATGTCTCCATAGGCTTCTATGGCTGTTATCAAGAATACTAACCCCAAAGCTATGAATGCGGAAAAGTCGAAATCCAGTCCGTATTTAAATGGGAGGGGAATATTGAAACCACCAAAACTTTGTACTGCCGAGAAATCAATTCTACCGAGTCCCCAGGCAACTAAATATCCTATAATCAGACCGATAACGATGGAACTCATACGTAGGTAGCGGTTGGAACTTCTATTAAAAAGGATAATGAGGATAAGTACCAGCAGAGCTAGACCTAGATTCTCAAAACTTCCGAAAGTGCCGTTGCTTTGGGCGGAAACACCCCCGCCACAAGCTGTGATACCTACTTTTATCAGGCTCATTCCAATCAAAGTGACTACAATGCCCGATACCAGAGGGGTGATTATTTTACGGGTATATTTTAAGATGCGGCTGATGACCATCTCTACAGATGATGCCACGATGCAAGTGCCGAAAATCAGTGGAAGTCCGCCCAGCATACCTGCCGAGATGATGGGACCGATAAATGAAAAACTGGTTCCTTGGATACATAAGAGACCGGTGCCGATGCCTCCTATCCGTCTGCATTGGATAAAGGTAGAAATACCTGAGGCAAAGAGAGACATGGATACTAGGAAACTGGTGGTTTCCAAATCCAGTTTTAATGCTCCAGCGATGATAAGAGGCGGAGTGATGATGGCTACAAAAATAGCAAGCAAATGCTGTATGGCAGCAAAAATGGCCTCTCGTACAGGGGGGCGGTCGTTCAATCCGTAAATCAGTCCGGTATTGGATTGGGCGGTTTGAGATTCCTGCATGGGGTTATCTTATTTTGATTTCACAATTGTCCAGACTTTCAATGATGGCCAATGATTCTACGCGGATACCTGCATTACGCAAATAATCTCCGCCATGTTGGAATGCTTTTTCGATGATGAATCCCATTCCGGACAGTTCGGCTCCGGCTTTTTCTACCAAATCGATGATACCCTTGGCTGCATTGCCGTTGGCGAGAAAGTCGTCAATAAAAAGAACACGGTCTCCTTTGGACAGGAAATCTTTACTGACACATACATCATAAGAACGGTCTTTAGTAAATGAATATACACTGGTGGTGAGCATATTTTCCATTGTGACGGGTTTCTTTTTCTTGGCGAAGACAACAGGAAGTTCCAGTAAGTAGCCTACCATGATGGCGGGAGCTATACCACTGGCTTCGATGGTCATAACTTTATTGATATTGGTAGAGGCGAAACGGCGTACAAATTCTACAGCAATGGATTTCATGAGGATAGGATCCATTTGGTGATTGATGAAATTGTCTACTTTCAGTATTCCTCCTTCGAAACATTTTCCGTCCCGTAAAATGCGTTCTTTTAATGCTTTCATTCAAACTGTATTTTATAAATGAGTCGCAAAAGTACGTATTTTGCTGCATTATGCCAAACGTTTGTACAACTATCTCTACAGAAGCCTATTTACTTAATGATCAGGAAAGCCGGAATAAATAAGCCTGTGGAAGCATAAGCTGGTGTGGATTAAAGAATGTTTATTTCCACAAACTTTAGTTTATATATTTGGTGTGTACTTCTTTTCTTGATAATTTAGTTCTCAATATAATTTTCTTAGTTTAGTATTCTTACTTAGCGAAGATATTCTAATGGGAGGAAATGACTGAATATGATGTATATTTTTCTTGTCTTTTATGATATCTGTCGGTAGGTAAACATTTAAATTTAACCATTATGAAAAAGATATTTTTATCACTTGTATTCCTTTTTGGTGTAGGAACTTTTGTCATGGCTGATGATACCATGAAAGTAAAGAATGATACAGTTGCCGTTGAAGACGGATTTAAAAACATAGACCTGAAAGAGGTTCCTCAATCTGTTAAAGATGCCATAGCCAAAAAATATCCCGAATCAACTCTTAAAAGTGCTTCTCTTTCTCTGAAAGAAGAAGGGGTGAAGGCATATAGAATAATATATGTAACCAAGGAAGGGGTTGAAAATAGTATTCTTATTAATATAAAGACGGCTCCTGCTAAAACGGCTCCTGCTACAAAGTAGTTTGACAGGTAGTATAGAATTGAATGTTTTATTAATATATTGAAAGCCACCTTGCTATGGTGGCTTTTTTTGATGGGATAAGTTTTTTTCCTGTCGGATTTAGATTTTATATGTATCAAAGAACAGGTTGAATTTGTAAGAAATAGGCTATATGCTTATATTTGAACATAGTTTAAAATCAAGTTTATAATCAAATAGAAAAAGTATGAAAAGACAATTATTTACAGTGTTAGTGTGCATGACGATGTTTGCTGTTGCATCTTGTGGCGAAAAGAAAGGAAAGGATAAATTCGAGGAGCGTATAGAAAAAGCCAAAGAATCGGTTGAAGATGTGGTGGATGATGCCAAAGATCAAATTGAGGATAAAGCTGATGAGGTTGGGGAAACCTTGGATAAAGCTAAAAGCAAGATAGAAAAAGCCAAAAAGAAACTTGATGAGGCTAATAGAGATTGAGAAAAATTGATTATGGATGAATGGAAAGAGATTGTCGGCTGATTTATATTAAACCAGCCGACTTAATTTATATTTCTAGACCTTTGTTCACCATTTGTTATAATGGATATTTTCGGTCTTGAATTTGTCTTTAGCTTCTTCCCGATGTTGTGGATAACCTACCGGAATCAAATTGAAAGGAATGATATGGTCTGGTAAAGACAAGACTGACCTTACCTTTGCAATGCGGTCGTTCTCCGGATAGACCGCAGTCCATACCGCTCCCAACCCCATTGATTCTGCTGCCAGCAACAAATTTTCGGATGCGGCAGAGCAGTCCAGCATCCAGTACCTATCTGTTTCTCCGTTCAGGGCTTTGCTTAAATCACCACAAACCACGATGGCTAGCGGAGCCTGTGCCGTCATCTTGGCATAAGGCAGTTCGGCGGCCAGTTTATCCAATACTTTACGGTCATCCACTACCACGAAAGCCCAGGGCTGCTTGTTTACTGCTGTCGGTGCAGCCATGGCAGCTTTTACTAATAAATCCACTTTTTCTTTTTCTATCGGTTGGGGTGTATAGGTCCGGACGCTCTTTCGGGCAAAGATATTTTCTATAGCCGTGTTCTTTCCTGTTTCTTCTTTTTTTGCTTCCATATTGTTACAACCTCCTGTAATTAGTAATGTTATTGAAAGAGTAACAGTTGTCAGAGTTTTAAAGATTGTTGCCGCAGTCATTTTTATTATTGATTAATAATTGAGATGGAATTCTACCACAGCTTCAATTCCTTTGCGGAATATATCCAGAGAGAAGTTTTCATTGGGCGAATGGATGGCGTCACTTTCCAATCCGAATCCCATGAGAACGGTCTTTATACCTAGGATTTGTTCAAAATCGCTGATGATAGGAATACTTCCTCCACGGCGTACGGCAAGTGGTTTTTTTCCGAATGCCTTAGCAAAGCCTTTTTCGGCAGCCTGGTAGGCGGGCAAGGTGATGGGGCATACATATCCTTCGCCTCCGTGCATCGGGGTTACTTTTACTTGTACATATTCCGGAGCGATAGACTGGATATAGTCCACAAACAATTGGGAAATTACAGCGTGGTTTTGATGTGGAACCAGTCGGCACGATACCTTGGCATATGCTTTTGAGGGAAGTACTGTTTTTGAACCTTCGCCTGTATATCCGCCCCAGATGCCACAAATGTCAAAAGAGGGACGGCAGCTGTTACGTTCTAAAGTAGAATATCCTTTTTCACCTTTCAGTGCTTTTACACCGATGGCTTCCATGTATTTTTTTTCGTCGAAAGGAATTTGTGCAATCATCTCACGTTCGGCTGCCGGTACTTCCTCTACATCGTCATAGAAATGGGGGATAGTGATGTGTCCGTCTTCGCCAATGACTTGGGCTAACATACTGCACAGGGTATTGATAGGATTGGCTACCGCTCCGCCGAAGTGTCCGGAATGAAGGTCACGGTTCGGACCGGTCACTTCTATTTCCCAATAAGCCAGTCCTCGTAAACCTGTGGTCAGAGAGGGAAGATCCGCGTCTAGCATACTGGTATCCGAAACAAGAATTACATCGGCTTTCAGCAATTCCTTATGTTCCTTGATGAAGGTATTCAGACTGGGAGAACCTATTTCTTCTTCACCTTCGAAAATAAATTTCACATTGTGTTTCAGCAGTCCGTTTTTTACTACGTATTCGAATGCTTTTACTTGGATCATGGCTTGTCCTTTATCATCGTCAGCTCCACGTGCCCAAATGTGTCCGTCACGAATTTCAGGTTCAAAAGGCTGGCTTTTCCACAGGTCCAACGGCTCGGCAGGCATTACGTCATAGTGGGCATAAATCAATAGGGTAGGAGCATCATTGCTTACATGCTTTTGTGCAAATACCAATGGATTGCCTTGTGAGGGCATTACCATGGCTTCGTCTGCTCCGGCTGTCAACAAAAGTTCTTTCCAACGTAAGGCACAGGCCAGCATATCGTTTTTATGTTCGGGTAAAGCACTGATACTGGGAATACGGATGAGGCTGAAAAGTTCCTCCATGAAGCGTGCTTCATTTTCTTTAATGTATTGTTTTATTTCCATAATTGAATGATTCTTATAGTTGTGTAGTTCTGTCTATCAGATAATAATCCAAAATGGTCATGGCAGCCATGGCTTCTACAATGGGGACGGCACGCGGCAGTACGCAGGCATCATGACGCCCTTTGGCTTTCATGGTCGTGTCTGTGCCGTTGATATTTACTGTATGTTGCTCCATCAGAATTGTGGCAACTGGCTTGAATGCCACACGGAAGTAAATGTCTTGCCCGTTGCTGATGCCTCCTTGTATTCCTCCGGAATAATTACTTTTTGTTTCTACTCTTCCGTTATTATTATAAAATACATCATTCTGCTCACTGCCTTTTAGCTCCATGGAGTCAAAACCTTGTCCGTAAGAGAAACCTTTTACGGCATTGATACTTAACATGGCATTTCCTAGTGCGGCATGTAACTTACCGAATACGGGTTGCCCTAGTCCGATAGGGCATCCTTTGATGACGCAACTCACTACCCCGCCTATTGTATCGCCTTCTCCTTTGATTTTCCAGATAAGTTCTGCCATTTCCTTGGCTTTTTCCGGATCGGGACAACGCACATCGTTTGTTTCTATCAAGTCGAGGTTATAGCTTTTGTAATCTTTATCAAGTTTGACAGGTCCTACCTGTGAGGTATAAGCTGTGACACTGATTCCTAGTTGTTTCAATGCCAATTTGGCTAAAGCTCCTGCTACTACACGTGAAATGGTTTCTCGTGCTGATGAACGTCCCCCGCCACGGTAGTCACGGATTCCGTATTTTTGCATATAAGTATAATCTGCGTGTGAAGGGCGGAACAGATTCTTGATATTCTCGTAGTCGTTTGAATGTTGGTTCTTGTTCCATACCACAAATCCGATGGGGCAGCCGGTGGACTTGCCTTCGAATATACCTGAAAGGAATTCCACTGTATCAGGCTCCTTGCGGCTGGTGGTAAGTAATGACTGTCCGGGACGGCGGCGGTTCAGTTCCTGCTGAACGAAATCCATATCAATCTTAATACCGGCAGGGAAGCCGTCAATGACGCCGCCTACTCCCGGTCCATGGGATTCACCGAAACTGGTTAACCGGAAAATATTACCAAATGAATTGAACATATTGCTTGTAGTTTTAAAAGTTTCTTTCCGTAAAGATAATGATTTTAGGGATAATATACTTGATTGTTGCTGAAAAATTAGCAGAATGGATAAAAATGGGGTACGGATTGTATGAATTTTACAGTTTGGAATAAGAAAAACTGTAAAATTCATACAATCCGTACCCGGAAACTGTTTCTTAAGGATGGAAACAGGTATCTTTTACGAGTTAGAATTCTACCTTAGGTGCTTTATCGGCTCCTTCCTCAGATTCAAAATATGGGCGTTTGTCAAATCCGAACATGCCAGCAAGCAAGTTACGGGGGAAAGTACGGATGGCTGTGTTATATGCCCGTGCTGTGTCATTGAATCTTTTGCGTTCTACGCTGATCCGGTTTTCTGTACCTTCCAATTGTGCTTGCAACTCTTTGAAGTTCTCATTGGCTTTCAAGTCGGGATAAGCTTCGGTGATAGCGAGCAGGCGGCTCAATGCACTACCTACTTCGCCTTGTGCCTTTTGATAGGCCTGCATTTTTTCGGGAGTCAGGTCATCGGCGCTGATCTGCATCTGAGTGGCTTTGCTACGGGCGTCTACTACGGCTTGAAAAGTTTCTTTTTCGTGTGAGGCGTATCCCTTTACTGTATTTACCAGGTTGGGTATTAAATCAGAACGGCGTTGGTACTGGTTTTCTACATTGCTCCACGCTGTGCTGACAGATTCATCCATTTTTACCATACCATTATAAGAGGTTATTCCCCAAATGGCAATTAATACAATGACTACTATTACAATAATCGTTGACTTTTTCATATGTATATACTATTAAAATTATGAATATTCTTGTTCTTAAAAACGGCTTCCGGCTCCTCCGCCTCCAAAGCTTCCACCTCCGAAACTTCCTCCGCTAAATCCGCCTCCACTTCCACCGTGGCCACCAAAAAATCCTCCTCCCATTCCGCCTATAAACGGCCCTCCTCCTCGGGGGCCTTTGTAATTTTCATCTCTCGACCGTTCTTTCCGTCTGAGGATATGTCCGCAATTTCTGCATTTATATACTACTTCTTCAGTCTTTGTTCCGTTACTTCGGTCTATAACTTTGGAAGAAAGACGTTGCAGTTTGTGTTTTTTGCAGTGGGGGCAGCGTGTTTTACGCCAGTTTGCATACAATCCGATGCCAATAAATCCTCCGAAAATCACAAAAAAGATGATAATGAATTCCAAGGGATCATCTTCGCTTTCGTCATTGCCGATATTTTCCATGGAACCGTCCAGGTAGCCGTTTACGGCCCGTATTCCTGCTACCATTCCGGCATTCCAGTTATTGTCCTTGAAATAGGGCAGCATATAGCGGTTCTGAATCCGTTTGCAGATGGCATCCGGCAATATCCCTTCAAGGCCATATCCGGTAGCGAATTGCACACACCGCTCGTCGGTGGAAAGCAAGATGACCAATCCATTGTCACGTTCTTTTTGTCCTACGCCCGTTTCCTGTCCCAGCCGGTGGGCAAAATCAAAACAATCACCTCCCTCTATGCCTGTTACCGCTACCACTAATGTTTGTATACCTGTTTTTTGCTCTAAAGCGTAGAGGATGCTGTCCATAGTGGTGACAGCGGTGGATGAAAGGATACCGTCGGGATTGCTGACGTAGCGGGTACGGTTTTGCAAATGTACCATCGGTATGTCTTTTATGGCATATTCTTTGGCTTGAAGCTGGACGGAGCCTAGAAGCATGAAAAAAGTAAGTAAAAATGTCAAATTTCTCATTGGATGTATTTGTCTACAAATGCTTTTACTTTTTGGGTATATTCTTCAGTATTGAACAGATAGGAATGTGCATGGTCTGCTTCCGGAACTATCCATAATGCTTTGGGCTGAGGTTTTGCCTCATACAATTTGTACACCATCCATGTGGGTACGTAGTCATCTTTATCACCATGGATAAAGAACATGGGCAGATGGCATCGGGCTACCTGTTTCAATGCGGATGCTTCTTTGAACCCCCATCCATATTCCAGCTGGCATAACCAGTCGGCGGTGTACATTAACGGGAATTGAGGCAAGCCGAATTGTGCTTTCAGTTCTTTGGAAAATTGGTCCCATACGCTGGTATATCCGCAGTCCTCGACAAAACATTTCACATAGTCGGGTTGCGGTTCGCCCGAAACCATCATAGTGGTGGCTGCACCCATCGAGATTCCATGTACTACCATGCTGGTGCTGTCACCGTAAATTCGATTGGCAACCTCCATCCATTGTGTTACATCTTTGCGGTCTAACCATCCCATTTGTATGGCATTTCCACCGCTCAGGCCAGTGTCGCGTAAATCTGGTAGGAGGATGTTGAAATCCAGTTTTTTATTGTATAGATAACCTATCATCATCATGCGGATGGCATTGTCTGTATACCCGTGTACTATAACTGCGGTTTTGGCTGTCGGGCGGCTGGAAGCCACATAGTAAGCATGCAGTTTTACGTGGTCGGGAGAATAGATAAAGGTATCCTTCAGTGCTTGGTTCTGTTTCAGACTATCTATCCACGGTTTTAGATAGGGGTAAGTCTTAAACATATATTGCCAGGAACTTTCCAAATTCTTTCCTCTGTTTTCAGGGCGTAAGGAATAGTTCAGCATATATTGACTGCCTCCAAGTAGGACTATAATAAGCAGAACGAATATACTACTCGTTCCAATAATCATTTTTTTTCTTTTCATACCTTAACTATTTGTTCCATATATCCCATGCACCAAAGGCTTGCAATAAGAGCATTTCTAAACCGTTTTTGGTAATTGCCCCTTTGTCTGCCCCCTTTTTCATAAAAAGAGTAGTGTCAGGATTATATAACAAATCATAAAGCAAATGGTTGGGTGTGAGATATTGGTATGGAATATTGGGATATTCATCGGCACGGGGATACATACCTACAGGAGTACAGTTGACAACTACTTTATACTCATCCATGATTTCGGGAGTGAGCTGATCGTAAGTCAGCATTTCTTCACGCAGGTTCCGTGATACGAATTTGCATTCCAAACCTAATTTTTTCAGTCCGTAAGCAATCGCTTTCGAGGCCCCTCCTGTTCCTAGGATCAGAGCTTTTTTGTGCTGGGGTTCCAGCAAGGGTTCGATAGATTGAGTGAAGCCAATCACATCGGAATTATAGCCTATCAGCCTGGTCTTACCTTTTTGGCGGACAATTTTGATTACATTGACGGCTCCGATGGCTGCCGCATCTTTATCCAGTTCGTCCAAATAAGAGATGACTTGTTCTTTATAAGGTATAGTGACATTGAGCCCTACTAAATCAGGATTAGCCAATAGCACAGAAGGCAGTTCTTTGATGGATGGGATTTCGAAGTTTACATATTCGGCATCAATGTTTTCCGAATGAAACTTTTCATTGAAAAAGTTCTTTGAGAACGAGTGTCCTAACGGATAACCTATCAAACCATATTTTTTCATAAAACTCTATACTTTAAATTATTTCGTTGCTAAATAAAGCGTACAGATACCTAGTGTCAACCGCTTGAAACTCACCTGATTGAATCCGGCTTTACGGATAATGTCTGTCATTATTTCGCCTTGTGGAAAGGCTTTGATGGACTGCGGCAGGTAAGTGTAGGCACTACGGTCTTTAGAGAGTAGCTTGCCCAAAGTGGGGATGACTATTTTAGAATAGACAGCATATAGCTGTTTCATGGGGAACCAGTCGGGTTCGGAGAGTTCCAAAATGACTAGTTTTCCGTTGTCTTTCAGTACGCGGTGCATTTCGCGGAGTCCTTTGTCAAGGTCTTCGAAATTGCGTACACCGAATGCTACGGTAATAGCGTCAAAGCGTTTGTCGGGAAAGGTGAGTGCTGTACAGTCTTCCTTAGCGAAAGAGATGCGGCTGTCCAGTCCGGCGGCTTTTACTTTTTCACGTCCCACATTCATCATGCCTTCGGATATATCGGTACCTATCAGCTCTTGGGGGTGAAGTGTCTGACAGGCTTGAATGGCAAAATCGCCCGTTCCGGTGGCTACATCCATTATATGTTGCGGGTGAAAAGGTTCCAGCCAGTTGATGGCTTTGCGGCGCCAGCTTTTGTCAATGTTCCATGAAAGGGCATGATTCAACTGGTCGTAAGCAGGGGCAATGTTGTCGAACATTTTCTCTACTTGGACGCTTTTCTTTTCGTCAGCGTTGTAAGGCTTGATTTTTTCTTGTGGGTAGTTCATGTTTGATTAAAATTGAAAATTAAAGATTAAAAGGAGAGGATGGAGGATAGATTCCTGTACCTGTCTTTTAATCTTTAATTTTTCATTTTTATTTATTTCAAGTATTCGGTTACGTTCTTTTCTATACGTGTGGCGATATTTTCAGTGTCTGCTTTCACAAATTTCTCACCGGTGATGTGCTCGAACAGTTCCATATAGCGCTCGCTGATAGAATTTACGATTTCCGGAGTCATTTCGGGAACTTGTTGTCCTTCTTTGCCTTGGAAACCATTTTCCATCAACCATTCGCGTACGAATTCTTTAGAAAGTTGTTTTTGAGGTTCGCCTTTTGCAAAGCGTTCTTCATAACCTTCCAAGTAGAAATAACGGCTTGAATCCGGAGTGTGGATCTCATCCATCAGATAAATAGTGCCGTTGTGTTTACCGAATTCGTATTTGGTATCTACCAGGATCAGTCCGCGTTTTGCAGCGATTTCAGTACCGCGTTTGAACAGAGCCAATGTATACTTTTCCAATATTTCGTATTCTTCGGGAGTGGCCAGACCTTGTTTCAGAATTTCTTCCTTAGAGATGTCTTCATCATGCAGGCCCATTTCGGCTTTAGTGGTTGGAGTAATGATTGGTTCGGGAAATTTCTGGTTTTCTTTCATTCCTTCGGGAAGTTTTACACCACAGATTTCACGAACGCCGTTTTTGTAAGCACGCCATGCGCTACCGCACAGGTAACCACGGACAATCATTTCCACAGGAAAACCTTGACACATAACTCCTACGGTAACCATAGGATCTGGAGTCGCCATTTTCCAGTTGGGGCAGATGTCGGTAGTTGCATCCAGAAATTTGGCTGCAATCTGGTTCAGCATTTGTCCTTTGTAGGGAATACCTTCAGGCAGAACTACGTCGAATGCGGAGATACGGTCGGTAGCTACCATTACTAACTTTTCGTCATTGATGTTGTATACATCACGCACTTTGCCGTGGTACACACTTTTCTGTCCCGGAAAGTTAAAGTCTGTTCTTGTTAATGCTTTACTCATGTCTTTATTTATAATTAAAATCAATAAATTCGTTTTATGTTTTCAGATTTTTCACTTCGTTCAGAATGACATGAATGAAGGGTTTTCTGTTTTTCTTCAAACTTCTCGTATGCTTCCACAATGCGGGTAACCAGTTTGTGCCGTACAATGTCCTTCTTGTTGAGTTCGATGAAACTGATTCCTTTCACGCCTTTCAGAATTTTTAGTGCCTGTATCAACCCCGAAGTTTGTGAAGATGGTAAGTCTATCTGTGTCATGTCACCTGTTACAATCATTTTGGTGTTCATCCCCATACGGGTGAGGAACATCTTAATTTGCTGGGTGGTGGTATTTTGAGCCTCGTCCAATATCACTACAGCATCATTCAAGGTACGTCCGCGCATAAATGCCAATGGGGCTATTTGAATCACATTCAATTCCATATATTCTTTTAGCTTGGCGGCGGGAATCATATCTTGTAATGCGTCATACAGTGGTTGTAGATAAGGGTCAATCTTATCTTTCATATCACCGGGTAAAAATCCGAGTTTTTCTCCTGCCTCCACAGCCGGACGGCTCAAAATAATTTTTTTGATTTCTTTGTTTTTCAGGGAACGGACAGCAAGGGCAATAGCAGTGTATGTCTTTCCTGAACCTGCGGGACCGATAGCGAACAGCATATCGTTCTTTTCGTATTCTTGTACCAGCTTCAACTGGTTCTCACTACGGGGAACGATCGGTTTTCCTGTTACACTGAATACAATAGTATCCCCTGTATTCTCTATTTGGGGTGAACGACCTTTCACTATGTCTAAAATCACTTCTTCTTTCAGTGAGTTATACTGGGCGCAATGCTTTTCCAATGCCAATATATTCTCTTCAAAAGCACACATTTCCTCTTCGTCTCCCAATACTTTGATGACATTTCCACGTGCCACAATTTTTAATTTGGGATACAAAGCTTGTATCATTTTCATATTGACGTTGTTTACGCCATAAAATATCACAGGATCAATATCCTCTAAAACTATATGTTTTTCTATCATTTAACTAGTTTAGGTACTTTATGTACTTGTTTATAGGGTGCAAATTTAATGAAAGGTTTTCATTGTTCTTATTTTCCGGGCAATTTATTTGCATAAGCTTTTTCAGAAAAAGGATTTTAATCTATCTTTGCGAGGAATTTGAAAAGATAGTTAGATTATGAATTGTATGAAAGGTGCATGTTGCACGCTATTGTCACTTTTGTTTTCCTTGACAGTTTCTTCCGGTTGCAAGGAAAAAGATATGTCCATGAAGATGAACGAGCCTCATAATATAAAAGGTGTAATTAGCTATAAACGTAGTTTCGGTGATTTGAATGATACTCATCTCAGTGTGGCGAAGAAAATAGGAATTCGTCCGTTGGCTTCTCGTTCGGAAGCAGAGGGGCTGGGTGGCAAATTGGTTCAGATAAAACCCTGTGAGCGTTATGCCATGGATTCGCTGACCCACTCCATTCCTTTTCTGATTCCGCAGGCTAGTGCGTTATTGGATACAATAGGAGCCAATTTTTTGGATTCATTGAGTTGCAAAGGATTGAATCCTAATCAAATCATTGTTACTTCTGTACTTCGTACGGCAGATGATGTGAAACGTCTTCGTCGTCGCAATGGAAATGCTTCTGCCAATTCAGCTCATGCTTTTGGGACAACTTTCGATGTCAGTTACCGTCGGTTTTGTAAAGTGGAAGACCCGGATGGACGTCCTATGCAGGATGTTAGTCCGGATACGCTGAAGTTGGTATTGGCCGAGGTACTCCGTGATCTTCGGAAATCGGACAAATGCTATATTAAATATGAGTTGAAACAGGGATGTTTTCATATAACAGCCCGCTGATTTATTGAATTTTCACTTGGTCGGAGGCTTTACGATGCGGTATTTCATATATTTGGCTTATGATGGAACGAATTATCACGGTTGGCAGATTCAGCCCAATGGTGACAGTGTACAGGAAACATTAATGCGTGCTCTTTCTACTTTTCTCCGTCAAGAAATAGAGGTAGTGGGAGCGGGACGTACTGATGCCGGTGTGCATGCGCGTCTCATGATCGCGCATTTTGATTATGACCGGGAGTTGGATTGTGTTCAGATAACGGAGAAATTGAATCGCTTGCTTCCTCCCGATATAGCGGTTTACGCTGTAAAGCGGGTGAAGGATGATGCGCATGCCCGTTTTGACGCGACTTATCGTACTTATAAGTATTATGTGACTACCCGGAAAGATCCGTTTAACCGTCACTATGCCTGGAGGCTTTTTAATTCATTGGATTTTGAGAAAATGAATGAGGCTGCCCGTGTATTGTTTGATTATACTGATTTTACCAGTTTCAGTAAATTGCATACTGATGTGAAGACGAATAATTGCCGGATTATGCATGCTGAATGGACGCAGGTGAGCGGGACAGAATGGGTATTTACTATTAAAGCTGACCGTTTTTTACGGAATATGGTAAGGGCTGTGGTAGGTACGTTGGTAGAAGTGGGACGTGGTAAAATGACTGTGGATGAGTTCAGGAAAGTGATAGAGGATAAAGATCGTTGTAGTGCCGGGAGTTCTGTTCCGGGACATGCCTTGTTTTTGGTAGATGTGGGATATCCGGAAGAACTGTTTATTGTTTCTCCGTCAGATATTTCCAATATCTGACAGGCATATCTTGCCGGTGTTTTCTGGGATTCCAACGTTCTTTGATGCAAATGGACTTGAAATATGTTTTCCAAAGTTTCTGAAACAATTTCTCATCATTGTCCATCAATGTTTCATTTAGCATTCCTGTGACCAGATGCGCTTGGCGGGGGTCTTCAAATGTTACTTCTTCCATCTCCGTCAGATTATAGTAATATCCATATTGTCGCTTCACATCATAAATGAGCCAACGCTGGTCGGCAAACCGGTCTTTGAAATGATCCACAGCCAGTGGCAGTGCGTTGAATTGAGGCTCTACGGCTGCAAAGAAAGTTCCGTCCGCAGCTTTTTGGAAACGGACGAACTGCATGAGGTGTACTCGTTCTCCATCTACTCTTTTATAGATTTTCGCAAGCTCCAGCACATCAGGATCGGCAAAGTTGGTTTCGATGGAATGAGGAGAGTTTATGGCCTTCCGGATATAGCGGAAAAGCATTTCGTCCACCTTTGGTAATTCTGATAACCAGCAGCAGGTCAGGCAGAACAGGGCATGCTTGGAGATTTTTTTCTGTAATCCGCGCCACACTCGTCCGGCTTTCTCTTCATCAGTGGCTATGTGTATGGCTTCATCATAAAATAAGGGTAGCGGCTCGCCTTCCATCAAGAGCGAGTCTGGAAAGGTTTTGCGGAAGTAGGCATCGAAAATGCAAGTCAGCAAGCCTTCAAATGTATGGTCATAGATAAACAGAATCATTCGTTATCAGTGAAGTTTAGTATTAATTGGCGTTCGTCCACTTTCTTTTTGGGTTTGGGTACTAACAGTCTGCGTACTCCTGTCGGGGTCAGTTCATTAACAGTTCGGGTGGGGAGTTCGTTGCAGGTTATGAAGTATTGCGCTTTTTTCATCACTACACCTATTTTTTTCAGTTCATAGAATCCCAGTTTGGAGAAGCGGCGTGATGCGATGATTTGTCTTGCCGATTTGATTCCGATGCCCGGTACTCTGAGAATCATTTCGTAATCTGCCTGATTTATATCTATCGGAAATAGTTCGGGATGCCGTAATGCCCAACCTAGTTTGGGATCGATTTCCAAATCCAGGTCGGGATAGGAGTCATCTACTATTTCTTCTACTTTAAATTGATAGAAACGTAACAGCCAGTCGGCCTGATACAAACGGTTCTCCCGTACCAATGGCGGCTGTTTCAGTGCCGGAAGTCGTTTGTCGTATGTATTTACGGATATATATCCTGAGTAGTAAACGCGCCTCATGGTGGGGTGTTGGTAGAGTGAAGAAGAAAGATAAAGGATGTCTTTGTCTGATTCGGTTGTGGCACCGACAATCATCTGCGTGCTTTGTCCGGCAGGAACGAAGCGTGGAACATGGCGGAATTTTTTCCGGTCTTCCTTATTGGTAAGTACTCCCTGCTGGATATAGCGCATGGGCTGGTACACACTTTTGTGATCTTTTTCGGGAGCCAGTAATTTCAGATTCTCTTCTTTGGGAATTTCTATGTTTACACTGAGGCGGTCAGCGTAGAGTCCGGCTTCATTAACTAGTTCGCGACTGGCTCCGGGGATGCTTTTCAGGTGAATATATCCGTTGAATTTGTGTACTAACCGCAGGTCTTTGGCAACACGTACCAACCTTTCCATGGTGTAATCCGGATTGCGTACAACGCCGGAGCTGAGGAAAAGCCCTTCTATATAGTTGCGCCGGTAGAATTCGATGGTGAGGTCTACCAGTTCGCTTACCGAAAGTGTGGCACGGGGAATGTCATTGCTTCTTCTATTGATACAATAGGCACAGTCATATATGCAATAATTGGTCAGCATAATTTTCAGCAAGGATATGCAACGACCGTCCTCGGCGAAGCTGTGGCATATTCCCCAGCCGCCTACGGTGTTTCCCAATGTGCCTGATTGGTTACGGCGCACAGTCCCACTACTGGAGCAGGAAACATCATATTTGGCAGATTCTGCTAGTACTTTCAATTTGGCAAGGACATTCTCATTCATTTAATCAGAATATTTCTGCCAAAAATACAGATAGTCTTTGGAATGGGCAAACGGTTTGGCATTTTCTCCGTTAATTTTTAACTTCTTTGTTGGATTATACTGTTCCTTTTTTCTAATTACAATATAAGCCCGCTTGCTTTAAGCAGGTGTGTATTGGTGGTGACTATAATTCTTTTAACTTCTTTGTGGAGAATATATGGGGTATTGGAACGTGGATGAACTCTGTATGAATTCCATCGCTTTTTTTATGTTAAAATGCTACTTAAACATTAGTTTATGTAATATAAATTAAGGCGGTTTGCAAATTATTTGTTAATTTCGCACTTAATTTTTAATGTTTAATATAAAAAAATATTTATGGAGTGGTTTAAGAAAAAAATGAGAGTCTTTCTTTTTGTCTGTTTGTTATTCCCTTTTTATAGTTATGCGGCAAAGATTTCTTTGTCTATAAGTGGTAAAATAGAAGATCATTCAGCAATGCTTTATTTTCCTGACGGGAGAGAACTTCCTATTTCAATAGATGCTTCAGGAAAGGGAGAATTGGTAGTCGATGTTACGGAGCCTGTTTATGTGGCATTAGGTTATCATTATATAAGTCGTACTTTGTTGCTTACACCTGATACAGATATACAAATTTCTTTTGAAAATAAAAAATTTGGAGAACGTGTAGCCATTACAGGCACAGGTTCACAAGTAAATATCTATTTGAATAACGGACGTTTGAAAGCAGCAGAAATTGATGATATGGCATTAGGAGAAAAAGCGTTCTTTTTGAAAATGGATAGTATTTTGAATGTAAATCTGCAAGAGTTGGATCATGCCGGATTATCAGAGGAAATTAATGAAATGGAGAAAATACGTTTGAAATATTTTACTTGTGCTACATTGCCTTCTTATCCTTATTTCCATATGCGTATAGCTAAGGATTCTACTTATGAAGCTTCTTTAGAATATTGGAGTAAGTTACAGGAGTTGATAGTTATGGATGCTTCTTTGTTGCGATATGACGAATTCCGTTCATTTTTGGTTGAGGCGGTAAGCAGAGTGGCAAGAAAACAATACCCGGAATCAAAGTCTTTGGATGCGGTAGTCCGATATGTGGAATCGGAAGTGAAGGAGCCTAGTATTGCAGAGTTCTTAATAAATAAGAATGTATATGCTTATGTAGAGAGATATGGACTTGATTCTGCTGATGCTTATTGTGCTGTGTTCGATCGGTATGTAAAATCACCGCTATTGGTGAAGAATTTTGAGACATTGTGCAATCGTTGGCGCAAATTGTCGGTAGGAGCTCTTTCTCCAAATTTTAACTGTACGGATTTGTCTGGTAAAAAAGTTTCTCTTTCTGATTTTAAGGGAAAGTATGTATATATAGATATTTGGGCTACTTGGTGTGGTCCTTGCCAACGTGAAATTCCACATTTGCAAAAGTTAGAAGAAAAATACCATGGAAAAGATATTTATTTTGTTAGTATCTCATGTGATAATAACAAAAAAGCATGGGAAAATAGAGTGAGGGCTGGTTTAAAGGGTATTCAGTTGCATTTTGTAAATGGAGATACATTTATGAATGACTACATGATAAAGGGGATTCCCCGTTTTATTCTTTTAGATAAGGAAGGAAAAATTATATCGGTGGATATGAGTCGTCCTTCTGATCCCAAAACAATAGCTAAATTAGATGAATTACTTAACTGACTTTTATATTGATAAATTTTTTTAATTTTATGAGTGAAGAATCAGTAAACTCAAGAAGGTGCAAAGGGGGAAATCTGTTTTTTTCAAGAATTCTTTTTTGTATTTGTTTGTGTGGACCGGTAGCTTATGCGTTGGCAGAGGAAAGTACTGTCGTTTCAGAAATACGGCAGAATGAAAAAAAATCTATTTCGGGAGTGGTTACAGATACTAATGATGAACCGTTGATTGGAGCGACTGTATTGGTAAAAGGAACTCAGAATGGTACCGTAACAGATGTGGATGGACGTTTCCATCTGAAGGTAAACAGTGGGGAAACACTTGTGGTTTCATATATTGGTATGAAATCAAAAGAAGTGGCGGTTGTGGATGGAAAGAAAGAGCTTTTTATTCGGTTGGATGCGGACACTGAAATGTTGGATGAAGTGTTGGTTACTGGATATCAGACTTTGTCGAAAGAACGTTCTACGGGTGCGTTTTCTAAAGTTTCTACTGAAAAGTTAGAGTTGAAACGTATGGATAACTTGTCTTCTATGCTTGAGGGACAAGTGGCTGGATATGTGAATGGACAGATTCGTGGTGTCACAACCATGAATGCTGTCGCGAATCCGATGGTCGTGATTGATGGATTTCCTGTAGAAAATACAACATTAGACAGAATAGGGCAGACAACTGAAAATATGCCTGATTTAAATCCGGAAGATATTGAAAGCGTAACAGTGCTGAAAGATGCTGCTGCTGCTTCTATCTACGGTGCGCGAGCTGCTAATGGCGTGATTGTGATTACTACGAAAAAGGCTAAAGAAGGTAAAGCGGAAGTAAGTTTTTCTTCTACCTTTACAGTGCACCCTTATTCTTATTATAAAAAAAATCGGACTAATGCGGCTGATGTTATTGCTATGGAACGTGAATGGGCGACTATGGCATTGAGTACGCCTGAGGCTGCGGAGATGCAGGCTGCCGATTTGCGTGAAAACGGACCATATCCTAGTTTGGGAGTTAATACTTTGTTAGATATGTACACTGGGAAAATCAGTATGGCTGAGGGAGATAAAATTCTGAATCAGTTGGCTTCCTACGGTTATCAATATTATGATCAGGCAGAAAAATATGGTAAGCGTAACCCTTTTTACCAGCAGTATAATTTGAGGGTAGGTAAAACAACAGAGCGTAATTCTTTTAATTTCTCTACTACTTATTGGGATAATGATTATGAGGATATAAATCATAGTGATTGGAAATTAGGTATCAATATTACTAATTCATTACAGCTAACCAATTGGTTGCATTTTGATACAGGCGTTTATCTGAAATATGGCAAAGAGAAGAACCAGTCATATGATTTGTTTGATCCGGGCTTTTCTGTCATGCCTTATGATCCGTTGGTCAATGCAGATGGAAGTTATTTTGTGGCACCTTCACAAAGTGACAAGTCACGTCGTGATTTAGTGGATCAATATGGGCTGTATTCAGAAGATCTCGTGCCGATGGATGAGTTGAATTATGCTCTTAATACAACCAAAACTTTTGAAACCCGCGCTTATGCTAAGTTGAAGTTTGATTTGACTTCTTGGTTGAATTACAATGTGATGTTCCAATATGAAACAAGTGATTCGGATTATGAATCATTGGGTGAGAAAGAGTCAAATTTTATGCGTAAGCGTATTAATGATTTTACCAGCAAATCACCGAATGGCAGTTCTTTGGTATATAATCTGCCGAATGGAGATTCGTTTCATACGTTGAAGAACAGCAAACATAGTTATAACTTCCGTCAACAGTTGAGTCTTGATAAAACATTTGATGAAAAGCATAATTTAGTATGGATATTAGGACAGGAAGTGCGCCATTCATTGATTAATTTTGATGAAAATACGGTATACGGATATGATCCGGAGCTTAAAACATGGCAAAATTATAATATGAAAGATTTGGCTTATTTTTCGGGCTTGTTAGGATCTGCTCAGTTAGATCAGAATAGTATTGCTTCGTCTCGTGAATTGCTTAATCGTTTTGTTTCCTTCTATTCGAATGCATCGTATACGTATGATGATAAATATGTACTTTCTGGAAGTATTCGTTGGGATCGTTCGAACTTGTGGGGAACTAATTCGAAATACCAGAATAAACCTTTATGGTCAGTCGGGGGAAGTTGGAATATCTATAAAGAGAAATTCTTTCAAGCGGATTTTGTAGACATGTTGAAATTACGCGCTTCATACGGTATTGGTGGTAATATTGGGCGTAATACAGCTCCCTATCTGATAGCTTCCTATTATGATTCCAGCCTTGTGGATGGTATGGCAGGGTCTGTGAATACTCCTCCCAATAAGGATATCCGTTGGGAAAAGACAACGACTGTGAATGTAGGTGTAGATTTTGCTTTGTTCCGTCATCGTCTGTCGGGAACAATAGAGTATTATAATAAATATAGTGTTGATCTACTTGCTGCTATAAATGGTAGTCCTACACAAGGGTTTGGCTATACAACGTTGATGACGAATAATGGAAAAATGGTAAACCGGGGAGTGGAAATCACTTTGAGCGGAGAGATTATCCGTCAGAAGGACTTTAGTTGGAACGCTTCATTGTTATATGCATTTAATCGTAATAAAGTAAAACACATCAGTGTGCAACCAAGTTTGTGGGATAGCCGTATAAGTATGCCTACCAGTTATCCTATGGTTGGAAAACCATTATATGGTATTTATGCGTATAAGTGGGCTGGATTGAATGAGAATGGTGATCCACAGGTATATGATGCGGAAAATAATGTCACTTCAGGTCCTGCACGTGATTATCATGCATTGGTTTATTGTGGTACGACTGTTCCTATACATAATGCTTCGTTAACCAATGTATTACGTTATAAAGGTTTTGAATTTTCAGCAATGCTGATATTGGATGCAGGTCACAAGTTGCGGTCAAGCAATATTCCAAGCATTAACATGTCGAACGGACGTATTACATCTACTGCTAAGGGTATAGTGGACCGTTGGACTCAGCCTGGGGATGTAACGGACGTACCACGTCTGCTTTTCTCTAATGATACGGAGAATTTTAATACACACCGTACGGAATTATATCGTTATTCGGATTTGTTTGTGTATGATGCATCAAATATTCGTTTGAGTAATATTTCATTGGCGTACAGAGTTCCGGCCCATTGGTGCAAGAAAATTTCTCTTTCCGGCGCTCGTCTTCAGTTCAATGTAGAGAATGTAGCAACATTTGCTTTTGATAGTAAAGCGAATTACGATTTAGGCGGTAAAGTGAAACCGAATTATGTATGGGGATTGTATTTGAATTTTTAAAGAATGAATAATATGAAAAAACAAATGATAAAGATAAGCAGTCTGCTTTTTGTTATGGTGGCTATGATGCTTTCCGCTTGTGATGATTATTTGGATGATGTGCCGAAAGGGCAGAAGATTCCGAAGACATGGGAAGACTATAATGCTTTTATCCGAAATAATTTTTCCTACCATTTTCTTGATCCCGATCAGCTTGCGGTATTAGCAGGAGATATATTTAAACTTCCTTCTGCCGTAACTAGTCCGTCGTTAACACGTGCCAATTATTACGCAGATGAATCTGTAAATCGAATAGACTTAATGACAGGCAATGATAAGAACCCTTATTTTAATGCTTATGAGGGACTTTTTGCGTGGAATCTAATCGTAGAGGATGTACCGGATGCGACAGAATGTACGGAGGTTCAGCGCCGTCAGTTAATAGCTCAGGGACGTGTTCTTAGAGCCATGCATTATTTTTATTTGGCTAATTTTTATGCTGACCAGTATGATGAGGCTACTAAGGATAAACTGTCAGTTCCTTTGATAACTTCGGCTTCTGTGGAGGCTCCGTCGCCGCAGGTAACTTTGCAAACAATGTATGAGTTTATGCTTGATGATTTGAATAAGGCGGTTGAAGATCTGCCTGTACATAGTGAGTCGATTCTTCATCCTAATCGGGCACTTGGATATGGTATGTTGGCTCGAGTGTATTTGTCTATGGGGGATTATGACAATGCTTTGAAGAACGCTTCATTGGCATTGGAGCAAAATGACCAGCTTTTTAACTGGATAGATCTTTATGAGGCGGATAAGGAGCGCTATGATGATCCCAAGAATTATACATCAGGGGTAGCCGGTAATCCTGAAACAGATAATGTAGAGAATTATATTTATTGTTATGGATCTTCCACTTCAGGTTGGACTGGCTTGAATAACACAAGCTACGCTATTTCTCCTGAACGGGCGGCTCGTTTTGAAAAGGGGGATACTCGTCTGCTGACCCATTGGAAATCCAGAGTGTCATCTTCCGGTATTCCTTATTATGCGGGTATCTATGCTTTGGAAATGAATAAAGGAGGTATGCGTTCACCTGAAATGTATTATATAAAGGCCGAATGTTTGGCTCGTAAAGGGGGAGAAGCTAATATTAGAGAAGCAATGGAACTGGTGAATAAGGTGAGAAAAACACGTATTCTTCTTGAGTTTTATCAAGATTGGACTGCTGCAACAACGAAAGAAGCAGTGGAAAAAATAATAAGAGATAAAGAGAGTGAATATATCCAGACTCAGGTTATATATTGTGATTATAGACGTTTGAATAAGGATCCGGAGTATGCCCGTACTTTTCCACGCACTATTGAAGGAAAAGAGTATATTCTAAAGTCTGATTCGCATTTATGGATTATGCCTTTTCCGCGTGAAGCCGTATCTAATCCTGGAAATGGAACGATTACACAGAATGTGGAAAAGTAATAAAGCGATAATTTTGCGATAGAATTTATATTATCGATAGGAGTATTCTGAAAAGATTAAGAAATATCCGGATATCCTATAGAGAGAAACAAAAAGGGCGGAACAAAAAATCCGCCCTTTTCTCGTTTTATTATTTTTCAAATTGGATTAGTGGCAATGTCCGCATCCACAGTTGTTTTCATCACTACAACCATCACCGCATCCACCTCCGCAGTCACCACAACCACAGCCGCATCCTTCTCCACTCATCATTTTTACCATTTCCTGAATTTCTTCATTAGTGGCTGTGCGGGATTCTACTACTTCACCTTCAAAAGTGAGATCTTTACCTGCATGAGGATGGTTTAAATCTACAGTAACAGTGTCATTGGTTACTTCGCTTACGGTAGCGTAGAAGTGATGGCCTTCATTGTCCTGTAAGGGAATGACAGCCCCCGGGAAGATACGTTCTTCATCAAAAACACCATCAATGGTGAACATATCTTTAGATACAGTGCGCACACCTTCGGGCATATATTCTCCGTAGGCTTCTGCGGTAGGAATGACAAATTCAAATTTATCACCCTTCTTCAAGGCTGTTATTTCTGTTTCAAAGCGTTCCAGTGTGGTTCCTAAGCCGGATATGAACTGGAAAGGATGTTCTACAGTTGCTTCTTCTACCAATGTTTTCTGGCCGTCTTGCATTACATAAAGTTTGTATGCTACGGTGATGTACTTATTTTCCATGTTTTCTTATTATAATAATGTAATATAAACTACTTACGTAAGTTTTCCGTTGGCAAAGATACGAATTAATTCCCCTTAATCCTTTGTTATTACGTTTATATTATATAAATTTGTTATTATGATACTATAAATGCATTTTCGGTGGCGTTTAATCCTTGATATAAATCAATTAACTGCTCGTTTTGATAGATGTTTGCTTTAATTAACAGATATATGACAACATGTTATAAAGCATGTTGTTATATTTGCAACGTAAAGAGAAAGAGATAACGAGATTGTTTTTAAAAGGTATTATTTAGTTCTTAGGTACTAAGTAAATTGTTTTTAGGTTTAACAAATTAAAATTTTAGGTATTATGAAACGTTTAGTATTGTTGGTTGTAGTGGCATTAGGAATGTCAGCTACAAGTTTTGCAGGAGAAAAAGTAGAAGGTAAAGATTGGAAGGTAGATGTTAACGTCGCAAAGTTGAGCAAATATTTGAATCTGGATGCACGTCAGATGGAGGAGGTTGCTAATATTTCTGATTATTTTGCTGACAAAGTGCAAAGCGCAAGCTACGCAAAAGAAGCTAAACAAGGTAAAAAATTGCGTGAAGCCGTATATGGAAACTTCAAACTGATGAAACGTACATTGACAAATGAGCAGTACAAGAAGTATGTGCAGTTGTTGAATGTCACATTGAAAAACAAAGGGTTGGATTCCTATATGGAAGATGCGGCGAATAAATAAATTTATAAAGTGAAATAAATGAATAGAAAAGAGAGTGCATTGGTTTGTATTCTCTTTTTTATTTATCCGTCGGAAGATATAGTGTATATTTGTGATAAAATGATTGTTTAAAGCCCGATTTAGTTACGAATGATAATTTATAAGAAAAAAAATCTTCATTTTATTTGTTTGTTACAAAAAACGCTTTACCTTTGCAGTCGTTAAAGAAACAAAGAAAACAGATATATGAATATTACTACTCTAAATAACCTGGCAGTCCTGCATATTATTCGCGTCGTGGTGGTGGTCACACTGGGAGCGTGAGAAAGGTTGTGTATGTGTAGTTGTACATATAAAGAAATAATTGAAAGCCTTTCTCACATGGTGAGGAAGGCTTTTTCAATAAGTATAGGACGTTATAGATTTAGAATAAGATGAAGAATCAGTTACGCAGTTCGTTTAGCACACAGGGTCGCCGTATGGCAGGAGCGAGAGCTTTATGGGTAGCTAACGGCATGAAAAAAGAAATGATGGGCAAGCCCATTATAGCCATAGTAAATTCGTTTACACAGTTTGTTCCGGGACATACCCATCTGCATGAAATAGGTCAGCAAGTGAAAGCCGAGATCGAAAAACTGGGATGTTTTGCAGCAGAGTTCAATACAATTGCCATTGATGACGGAATAGCTATGGGACACGATGGTATGCTATATTCACTGCCCAGTCGTGATATCATTGCCGACAGCGTGGAATATATGGTGAATGCTCATAAGGCGGATGCAATGGTGTGTATCAGTAATTGTGACAAAATCACTCCGGGTATGCTGATGGCTGCCATGCGGCTGAACATACCGACTGTTTTTGTATCGGGTGGTCCTATGGAGGCAGGAGAATGGAATAACCAGCATCTTGATTTGATAGACGCCATGATTAAATCTGCTGATGCATCGGTCAGCGATGAGGATGTGGCTCAAATAGAAGATAATGCGTGTCCCGGCTGTGGATGCTGTTCAGGTATGTTTACGGCTAATTCCATGAATTGTCTTAATGAGGCTATTGGTCTGGGACTTCCGGGTAATGGCACTATTTTGGCAACTCATGCCAACCGTACTCAGTTGTTTAAAGATGCGGCTGCTCTGATAGTGAAGAATGCTTATAAATACTATGAGGAAGGAGATGACAGCGTGTTGCCACGCAGCATTGCTACTCGTGATGCTTTTCTGAATGCCATGACATTGGATATTGCAATGGGTGGTTCCACCAATACTGTGCTCCATCTTTTAGCTATCGCCCACGAGGCGGAAGTAGATTTCAAGATGGATGATATTGATATGCTTTCACGCCATGTGCCTTGTTTGTGTAAAGTAGCTCCGAACACACAGAAATATCATATCCAGGATGTGAACCGTGCCGGCGGTATCCTTAATATATTGGGAGAATTATCCAAGGGTGGTTTGCTGAAAACCGATGTGAAACGAGTGGACGGTCTGACATTGGCGGAAGCTGTCGAAAAATATAATATATGTAAGAAGGAAGTGGATACTGAAGCAAAACGTATCTATTCAAGTGCTCCGGGAAACAAATTCAATATAAAGCTGGGTTCTCAGAATGCTGTTTATAAAGAACTGGATACAGATCGTGCCAATGGTTGTATCCGTGATTTGCAACATGCTTATAGTAAGGACGGAGGTTTGGCCGTTTTGAAAGGGAACATTGCACAGGATGGTTGCGTAGTGAAAACAGCCGGAGTGGATGAAAGTATTTGGAAATTCTCGGGACCTGCCAAGGTGTTCGATTCGCAGGATGCTGCTTGTGAAGGTATTCTAGGAGGAAAGGTAGTCAGCGGAGATGTTGTTGTTATCACTCATGAAGGTCCGAAAGGTGGTCCCGGTATGCAGGAAATGCTTTATCCTACTTCTTATATCAAATCCAAGCATTTAGGAAAAGAATGTGCTCTGATTACCGACGGACGTTTTAGTGGAGGAACCTCGGGATTAAGCATCGGGCATATTTCTCCCGAAGCTGCAGCGGGTGGTAATATCGGAAAAATAGTGGATGGTGATATAATTGAAATCGATATTCCGAACCGCAGTATCAATGTGAAACTGAGCGACGAAGAATTGGCCGCCCGACCGATGGCACCGGTGACCCGCGACCGTAAAGTTCCTAAAAGCTTGAAGGCATACGCTAGTATGGTAAGTTCTGCAGATAAAGGAGGAGTGAGAATCATTGACTAAATTAGAAATTAAAAATTGAGAATAAAAAACAGTTTCGTTGTCATCGGCCAGTTGTCCGGCATCGTATTTTTTTGAATCTCAATTCTCAACTAAACAATTATGGCAAAAGAAAAGATAACAGGAGCAGAGGCGATGATGCGTTCTTTGGAGTATCAAGGAGTAAAAACTCTTTTCGGATATCCCGGAGGTTCTATCATGCCTACTTTTGATGCTTTATATCATCATAAAGATACATTGAACCATATATTGGTCCGTCATGAACAGGGAGCTGCCCATGCAGCACAGGGATTTGCCCGCGTATCCGGGGAGGTTGGTGTCTGTTTGGTGACTAGCGGACCCGGTGCGACAAATACCATCACCGGCATTGCCGATGCTATGATTGACAGCACGCCTATTGTGGTGATTGCCGGACAGGTAGGAGCTTCTTTTTTGGGTACGGATGCTTTTCAGGAAGTAGATCTGGTGGGTATCACTCAGCCTATTACCAAATGGAGTTACCAAATTCGCCGTGCGGAAGATGTAGCTTGGGCTGTAGCCCGTGCTTTCTATATAGCCAAAAGCGGACGTCCCGGTCCTGTTGTTCTGGACTTTGCCAAGAATGCACAAGTGGAGATGGTGGATTATGAACCGATGAAGCTTGATTTTATCCGTAGTTATGATCCGGAACCTAATCCTGATAAGGAATCTCTTCAGGAGGCTGCCGAATTGATAAACAATGCCCAAAGGCCATTAGTGTTGGTAGGGCAGGGGGTAGAGTTGGGTAATGCACAAGATGAGTTACGTGCATTCATAGAAAAAGCCGATATGCCTTGTGGCTGTACTTTGCTGGGACTTTCGGCTATACCGACTTCGCATCCTTTAAATAAAGGAATGTTAGGTATGCATGGAAATCTGGGGCCCAATGTCAAGACTAATGAATGTGATGTGTTGATTGCCGTAGGTATGCGCTTTGACGACCGTGTAACCGGAAAATTAGATACATATGCTAAACAGGCAAAGGTGATTCATTTGGATATTGACCATTCTGAAATAGACAAGAATGTAAAAGTGGATGTACCCGTATTAGGTAATTGTAAACATACGCTAGCTATGCTGACGCAACTTATCCGGGAGAATAAACATTCCGAATGGATTGATAGCTTTGCTGAATATGAAAAGACGGAATATGAACATGTTATCAGTAAAGAAATTCATCCTGTTGACGGGGCGTTGAATATGGGTGAAGTGGTGCGTGCGGTGAGTGAGGCTTCGAATAATGAGGCCGTACTGGTGACAGATGTGGGACAGAACCAAATGATGGCTGCTCGTTATTTTAAATACAGTAAGAACCGTAGCATTGTAACTTCGGGTGGATTGGGAACAATGGGATTCGGTCTTCCCGCTGCTATAGGCGCTACTTTCGGTTGCCCGGATCGTACTGTATGCGTATTTATGGGTGATGGCGGTTTGCAGATGAATATTCAAGAATTGGGAACTATCATGGAGCAAAAAGCGCCGGTAAAGATTATTTTGTTGAACAATAACTATTTGGGTAATGTTCGTCAGTGGCAAGCTATGTTTTTCGGTCATCGTTATTCATTTACTCCGATGTTGAATCCGGATTACATGAAGATTGCCGAGGCATACGAGATTCCTGCCCGTCGTGTCATGAAGCGCGAGGAATTGCAGGATGCTATCCATGAGATGCTGGCTAATGACGGGCCGTTCCTGTTGGAGGCTTGTGTGATAGAAGAGGGAAATGTATTGCCGATGACACCTCCGGGAAGCTCGGTGAATCAGATGTTACTGGAATGCTAATTTAATAATTATGGATAAGACATTATATACATTAATCGTTCATTCAGAAAATATCGCCGGTTTGCTGAACCAGATTACGGCTGTGTTTACTCGTCGCCAAATCAATATCGAAAGTCTTAATGTTTCTGCGTCTTCCATTAAGGGAGTGCATAAATATACTATTACTGTCTGGACTACTCAGGATGTGATAGAAAAGGTGGTGAAGCAGATTGAGAAGAAAATAGATGTTTTGCAGGCACATTATTTTACTGATAGTGAGATTTATCAGCATGAGATTGCTTTGTACAAGGTTTCTACTCCTGAATTTCAGGAGAATCCTATGGCATCTAAAGTTATCCGCCGTTATAGTGCCCGCATTGTAGAAGTAAATCCGGTTTTCTCTATTGTTGAAAAGAATGGAATGAGTGAGGAAATTACTGCTCTTTATGAGGAGTTGCGCGGATTGGGATGTGTGTTGCAGTTTGTACGTTCGGGACGTGTGGCGATTACTACCAGTTGTTTCGAGCGTGTGAACGAATATCTGACCCAACGCGAGGAAAAGTATCGCCAGCAAAAAACGGAATAATGATGAGTGAGAATAAAGTAGGAACATACAGATTTGTGGCAGAACCCTTTCACTGTGATTTCAGTGGAAAGTTGACTATGAGTGTGCTGGGTAACCATTTGCTGAATTGTGCCGGCTTTCATGCTGCCGACCGGGGATTTGGAATTGCTACACTCAATGAGAATCATTATACATGGGTACTTTCCCGTTTAGCTGTAGAGTTAGAGAATATGCCTTGTCAATATGAGGGATTCAGTATTCAGACATGGGTGGAGAACGTGTATCGCCTTTTTACAGACCGTAATTTTGCAATTTTGGATAAGGAAGGAAAAGCTGTCGGATACGCCCGTTCCGTATGGGCGATGATCAGTATGGAAACTCGCAAACCAGCTGACTTGCTTACGCTTCACGGAGGTAGTATCACTGATTATGTATGCGATAAGGAATGTCCTATAAGCAAGCCCGGTCGTATTAAGGTGACAGAGAAAACTCCGGTTTCTGAATACCAGACCAGATATAGCGATATTGATATCAATGGTCATGTGAACAGTATTAAGTATATAGAACATATTCTCGACCTGTTTCCTATAGAATTTTTTAAGGAGAAACGGATTAAACGTTTTGAGATGGCTTATGTAGCTGAAAGTTATTATGGTGATATATTGAGTTTCTACCGCGAGGAAGTGGGGGAGAAAGAATATGATATAGAGGTGAAGAAGAATGGCACAGATGTTGTCGTTCGCAGTAAGGTGATATTTATTTAGAATCTAATTTTTAA
>OKTU01000041.1_pt1 | contig 84882 bp, 55 predicted proteins | sample 1606311 | NCBI WGS metagenome assembly OKTU01 (sample SAMEA3879557, study PRJEB24766) | human gut metagenome | biome: human-associated habitat; feature: feces | place: USA | collected 1985/1987
GGGAATTGAGATACTCTATTTACTTAATATTGGAATTATCATTTAATTCATAACCCTACAGAAATGAATCAACTCATTACAGATTGTTTGAACGAAATGCCGTATATTTGCGTTCATAAAGAAAAGAAAGTAAGAAAAATGAAGAAACTCGTAATTTTTGATTTAGACGGTACCCTCCTGAACACCATTGCCGATCTGGCACAAAGTACCAATCATGCATTAGCCGCCCTAGGATATCCCACACATGAAGAACAAGAGTACAACTTCATGGTTGGAAATGGCATCAACAAACTCTTTGAGCGTGCTCTGCCCGAAGGAGAAAAGACGGAAGAAAATGTCCTGCGCATACGAAAAAAATTTGTACCCTATTATGACCAACATAATGCAGACAAAAGCCGCCCCTACCCCGGCATCACGGAACTTCTGACCGAACTACAGACCAAGGGAGTCCAACTCGCAGTCGCTTCCAACAAATATCAAGCAGCTACAGAGAAACTAATTGCCCACTATTTTCCTACAATTCGTTTCATCGCCGTCTTCGGCCAACGTGAAGGGGTAAATGTAAAACCCGATCCCACCGTTGTATACGATATTCTGAAAATAGCAAAAACAGCCAAAGAAGATGTTCTCTATGTAGGAGACTCCGGTGTGGACATGCAGACAGCTATCCATGCAAAAATAACCTCCTGCGGAGTGACCTGGGGATTCCGCCCACGCGCTGAACTGGAAACCTTCCATCCTGACTACATTGTGGATAAGGCTGAGGAGATTATCGAGAGCGTCTTGAAATACTAAATTCAGCCTCTACTGCCTGAATCTTGCCACCGTATCAGCAAGGTCTTGCCAATAAATAGGCAAACGCTTGCCTCTCAACTGGCAAGACCTTGCCAATTAACTGACAAAAGACTGTATTTATAATCCCGCTGTATGCATCATTTTTACTCCTTTTTAAATAGATATTACCCCTGAAAGTGCCGAAAACTGCCTAACCTTGCAATTGAAATACAAAAAAATGAAAAACAATGATGAAGAAATGGTTATCGACATGCTTTGTCGCAATCTGCATAAGCAGTAGCTTGCAGGCACAGCAGGAAAATGAAACTCTCAAATTATGGTATGATGGACCCGCCACACAATGGGTAGAAGCTCTGCCACTAGGCAACGGACGTATAGGCGCCATGGTCTTTGGCGACCCTGTACACGAACAATTCCAATTGAATGAAGAAACCGTATGGGGAGGTTCTCCTTACAACAACACCAATCCCAAAGCCAAAGACGCTTTGCCACGGATCCGCCAACTCATCTTTGATGGCAAGAATAAAGAGGCACAAGAGCTTTGCGGCCCCACCATCTGTTCGCCATCCGCCAACGGGATGCCTTATCAGACTGTAGGTTCCCTGCATCTTGACTTTGATGGGATCAGCAATTACAACGATTATTATCGTGATCTGGACATCGCAAAGGCAATAGCTACCACCCGCTTCACCGCCAATGGAGTAACCTATGCCCGTGAAGCCTATACTTCTTTCCCCGATCAGGTCCTGGTAATCCGCCTGACAGCTTCACAAAAGAAGAGCATCTCATTCACTGCAAAATATACCACGCCTTATAAAAGTAATGTGGTACGCAGCATCTCCCCCCGCAAAGAATTACAGTTGAGCGGAAAAGCTAACGACCACGAAGGTATCGAAGGCAAAGTGGAATTCACCGCCCTCACCCGCATAGAGAACAGTGGTGGCAGTCTGGAAGCAACATCAGACAGCACCCTGCAAGTCAAAAATGCCAATAGCGTTACATTATACGTATCCATCGGCACCAACTTCGTAAACTATAAGGATGTATCGGGCAATGCACTCAGCACTGCACAGAAATACCTGAAACAGGTCAACAAGAACTATGCGAAGAGTAAAGCCGCCCATATCAATGCATATCAGAAGTACTTCAACCGGGTATCTCTGGACCTGGGGCGCAATGCTCAAGCCGACAAGCCGACAGATGTACGCGTCAAAGAGTTCAGTACAAGCTTCGATCCGCAAATGGCTGCTTTATACTTCCAATTCGGACGCTACCTGCTGATATGCAGTTCACAGCCCGGCGGGCAAGCCGCCAATCTGCAAGGTATCTGGAACTACCAGCTCCGTGCTCCTTGGGATGGCAAATATACTACTGATATCAATGTAGAAATGAACTACTGGCCTGCCGAAAGTACCTCCCTGCCCGAAATGCACGAACCTTTCCTGCAATTAGTAAAAGAAGCAGCCATACAAGGACGCGAAAGTGCCGCCATGTACGGTTGTCGCGGCTGGACATTGCATCACAATACGGATATCTGGCGTAGCACCGGTGCCGTAGACGGACCGAGCTACGGCGTATGGCCCACTTGCAACGCTTGGTTCTGCCAGCATCTGTGGGATCGTTACCTCTTCTCCGGCGACAAAGACTATCTAGCAGAAGTATACCCCCTGATGCGTGGTGCCTGCGAATTCTACCTCGATTTCCTGGTGCGTGAACCCGAGAATAACTGGCTGGTAGTAGCCCCCTCCTATTCTCCTGAAAACAGTCCCGTAGTAAATGGCAAACGTACATTTGTTGTAGTTGCCGGAACCACAATGGACAATCAGATGGTTTACGATTTATTCTACAATACGATTGCCGCTGCCGGTTTAATGAACGAAAACACCGCTTTCACCGACAGTTTACAGACTGTAGTTAACAATTTAGCCCCTATGCAGGTAGGCCGTTGGGGACAGTTACAGGAGTGGATGCACGACTGGGATAATCCCAAAGACCGTCATCGCCATGTTTCTCATCTCTGGGGTTTGTATCCGGGGCGCCAAATCAGTGCCTACAACTCTCCCATCCTATTTGAAGCTGCCAAGAAGTCTTTAATAGGTCGTGGCGATCACTCTACCGGTTGGTCAATGGGTTGGAAAGTGTGCCTGTGGGCACGTCTGCTCGATGGTAACCATGCCTATAAACTGATTACCGAACAGTTGCACCCCACTACTGATGAAAAGGGACAAAACGGTGGTACTTATCCGAACCTGTTCGATGCACACCCGCCTTTTCAGATTGACGGTAACTTTGGCTGTTCTGCCGGCATTGCCGAAATGTTCGTTCAGAGCCATGACGGAGCGATCCATCTTCTTCCGGCATTGCCCGACGTATGGAAACAGGGAACATTGAAAGGTATCCGTTGCCGTGGCGGATTTACAGTGAAAGAGATGAAGTGGGAAAACGGAGAATTACAAACAGCCGTTATCACTTCCAATATTGGCGGTACACTCCGCATACGGACCCAGACTCCTTTGTATCTGAATGGGGAAAAATTGACTCCAAGTGTACAAGAGGCATCTGACAACCCGCTATTGCAATCACAAAGCATCCGCAAACCACTGATTGCTGCCAATGCACCGGTTTGCATACCGGAATATGCACAGACTTATGTATATGATATCGAAACAAATGCAGGAAACGGATACATTCTGACCGCAAGAAATCAATAAGAATAAATAGTAACCAGAACCATAGGGATACCGGCAAAAGTCAGTCGTCACTATGTTAAAACGTCAAGAGGGGAGCAATAAATTCCCCTCTTTTCTGTTATATAACATCATTTCGGTAACTCACAAAAGCATTATAGACAGTAAATAACAAAAAATACCACCCTAAAAACAGATATTACACATATATATTTTCACATCCCTATACATTTGCAGCAACGAATTAACAGTGTGCCCGAACACACATAACGAAAAAAATCATACTTAATTAATAACATGCAAAGAATGTCTAACAAAATGAAAAACATGCGCGCCGCGCTACTATTCTGTTTAGTAGCCGTGATATCGCTTAGCGTATCAGCGCAAAATGTAACCGTAACAGGTACTGTGACAGACAAGACGGGAGAAACCGTTATCGGTGCTTCCGTAGTACAGAAAGGGAATACCAGCAACGGTACTATTACCGATATTGATGGTAATTTCTCCCTTAGTGTTCCCGCCAATTCCACATTGGTATTCTCTTATGTGGGTATGACTTCTCAGGAAATACCCCTGAAAGGCAAAACTAAAGTTGAAGTAGTTATGGAAGATGACGCACAGGCTTTGGAAGAGGTTGTGGTTATCGGTTACGGTTCCGTGAAACGTAAAGACCTGACAGGCTCTGTGGCAACAGTCAATTCCGAGGTGCTGGCAGCTGTCCCGGTAGCTTCTGCAACAGAAGCACTGCAAGGTAAAATGGCCGGTGTACAGATTACTACAACTGAAGGTTCACCCGACGCAGAAATGAAGATTCGCGTGCGTGGTGGTGGCTCCATTACAGGTGATAATACTCCTTTATTCATCGTAGACGGCTTCCCGGTAGAGTCTATCAGTGACATTCCTGCTTCTGACATTGAAGATATGACTGTACTGAAAGATGCCTCTTCTACAGCTATCTACGGTTCTCGTGGTGCAAATGGTGTAATCCTGGTAACTACCAAAAGTGGAAAAGAAGGTAAGTTAAGTGTATCTTATAACGCCTACTATTCTTGGAAAAAGATGGCCAAGACCTTGAATACACTAAGCGCAACCGATTATGTGAAATGGCAGCGTGAATATGCGTTGTTAAGAGATAACGAAAGCAAATTCACCAGCCTCTTCGGTAACTGGCAAGATGCAGACCTTTATGAAAATGCTCCTACCAATGACTGGCAGGATCAAGTATTCGGACGTACAGGAAACACTTTCAACCACAACCTGACAATAAGTGGTGGTTCAGATAAGACAAAGTTCAACATGGGGTATGCTCACATGAATGATAAAGCCATCATGTTGGGTTCTTCTTTCCGACGTGACAACTTGAGCTTGAAACTCAATCATAAAGTGAACGATAAAGTCAGCCTTGATTTCTCGATACGTTATGCAAATACCACTGTAAACGGTGCCGGTGCCAACGAAAGCAAGTCTGAGGTATCTTCAGCTGACTCCCGCATGAAGAATGTAATGATTTACCCGATGTTCAACTTCCCCGACTTGAGTGACAGTTATGACCCTGACTTTCAGTTGACGAATCCAATTACATCAGTATATGATACTGACCGCAAACAAAATCGTCAGACTTTCAACATGAATGGAAGCTTCTCATGGGAAGTCTTCAAGAATTTCAAGTTCAAAAGTGAATTCGGTTTAGACTGGTATTACAATACTGATAAGAAATATTATGGAACTTCTACCTATAATGCGCGTACTAACAGTGTAGATACAGAAGGTGTTCATCCAATGGCTTATTTTGCCGATACCCAACGTAAAACTTTCCGTAACACCAATACGGTGAACTATGATTTTAAAAATATCATCAAGAATAAGGAACACAGTCTGAACGTATTGATCGGTGAAGAAACCCTTAATAAGAAAAGTTCATTGAACGACGACCGTTTGAGTTTCTTTCCTATCAGTTTTACTGCCGCTCAAGCTTGGGCTTTGTCTTCGCAGGGTACTCCTTATAGCGTAAACAAATACACTAATGCCGATGACAACCTACTTTCATTTTTTGGTCGTGTAAACTACGATTACCAAAGCAAGTATTTGGTTAGCGCCACTTTCCGTGCCGATGGTTCTTCCAAGTTCTCTAAAGACAATCGCTGGGGTTACTTCCCATCAGCTGCCATAGCATGGCGTATCTCTTCTGAAAGTTTCATGGAGAAGACTCATAATTGGCTTGACGATTTAAAGTTACGTTTCTCCTATGGTACTGCGGGTAATAACAATATCCCCTCTGACCAGACTTCTCCGGTATGGTCTTCTAGTTCCACTACCTGGCTTAATCAATTTCCCTCTTATTGGACTAGCGGCATTGCTTCAGGTCAAAGCGGATCTTATGCATCTAATCCCGACTTGAAATGGGAAACAACCATTACTCGTAATATGGGTCTGGATTACACTCTGTTCGGCGGCAAACTGACTGGTAGTTTCGAATACTATTGGAACACCACTAAGGATTTGCTCATCGCATTCCCAGTTTCCGGTTCCGGTTATGACTATCAATACCGCAACCTCGGCAAAACTGAAAACAAAGGTTTCGAGGTTTCTCTCACGTGGAACGCTATCAACACGAAAAATTATGGATTGACATTCAGCGGTAATGTGGGTTTCAATAAGAATAAGGTAAAGAGCCTTGGCTCATTGACACAGTACTCAGCATCTTCGGGATGGGCTTCAACCCAAATTCAAGATGACTACATCGTTAAGCCCGGTCATTCGGTTGGCGAAATTTATGGTTATATAAGCAATGGTCGTTATGAAGTAAGCGACTTTGAAGACTATTATGCCGCTGGTGAAAAATGGGTATTGAAAGAAGGTGTAGTAAATAATTCAAGTGTGATAGGTACCAGTTATCTTCGCCCAGGTGCTCTGAAACTGAAAAATATGAATGACGATAATGTTATTGATGCTAAAGACCGTACTGTTATTGGTAACACCAACCCCAAAGCCAGTGGTGGTTTCAGCCTTTCCGGTCGCGTATATGGCTTCGACCTGAGTGCAAACTTCACTTATAGCATTGGTAATGACGTTTACAATGCCAACAAGATTGAATATACTTCGTCTTATCAATATTATTACCGTAATATGCTCGACATTATGGGCGAAGGCAAACGATGGACAAACCTCGATGCTAACGGTAACCTGGTAAATGATCCCGTACAATTGGCTGCTTTGAATGCCAATACAACTATGTGGTCACCTTACACCAGTTATGTATTGACCGACTGGGCTATTGAAGATGGTTCTTTCTTACGTTTGTCAACATTGACACTGGGTTATACTTTACCATTGGCCTTAACCAAGAAAGTAGGCATTAATAATTTGCGCTTCTACGCTACATGCTACAATGTATTCTGTCTGACTGGTTATTCAGGTTTCGATCCTGAAGTTTCTACCCGAAACAAAACAGCTCTTACTCCGGGAGTAGACTACTCTGCATACCCAAAGAGTCGCCAGTTTGTAATAGGTGTTAACTTGAACTTTTAAAAACGAAAGAAGAAATGAAAAATATATTATTTAAATCTTTAGCAGCTGTCGTCCTTCTGGGTGGGCTGTCTTCATGCAGCGATTTCCTGGATCAAAGTTCTCCTTCATCTCTGGACGGCAAGAACATTTTCAGTAACTATGAATATGCTCAAGGAACCATAGCTAATATCTATCAAGAATTTGGAGAACAGAACTATCGTGCACGTGCCATTTGGTATGGTTACAATACGGATATAGAAATCTTCAGTGGTTCAGACAAAGCAGACGGAAAAGCTGATTTGGCAACATACAATGCCGGTGTCGGAAATGACCAGATGAACGTTACTACAGGTACTGATCTTTGGGCAAAAATATATGCTGCCATTGAACGCGCCAATCTGGCTATTGAAGGTCTTCGGGAAAATGCAGACCTGACAGATGCAAATATGAAGCAACTGCTGGGCGAAGCTCTTACCCTACGTGCACTGCACTACGTGGACCTTATCAATATGTGGGGAGATGTTCCTGCCCGTCTGACTTCATTGAATGCCGATAATATGTATTCAGGACGTGAAGACCGTGATGTCATCTACAAGCAACTTATTATCGATCTGCAAGAGGCACAAACCCTCTGTGCATGGCCTAACGAACTTGATGCCACGAAAACAGTGGAACGCGTGAACAAAGTCTTCGTAAAAGGTTTCCTGGCTCGCGTCTGTCTGCAAGCAGCAGGTTATGCCCAACGTCTTGACGGTGCAAACCGCCTGAGCACAGACCCGGAACTCAGCAAAGAAAAACTTTATCCTATCGCACTACAGGCATGTAAGGATGTAATGGACCAAGAAGGCAATTATGTAGCTTTGAAATCAAACTTCGAAGATATCTTCAACAACAATGGTATCTCTGGTGATGTCATCAATGCAGGTAGCGAATCTTTGTTTGAAATCGGTTACAGTAATAACCCGGCACGTGGACGTATCATGTATACCTTCGGCATTAAGCACACTACTGCCGACAATATGACAACAATGCTTCAAGGTAGCCAGGTAGGCCCTACACCTACTCTATACTTCGACTATTCAGTAAAAGATTTACGTCGTGATGTGACTTGTTGCCCATTCCAGTGGACAAAGGGCGTGCAAACTCTTCAGTCCTTCAAGAGCTGGAGTTTCGGAAAGTTACGTTATGAATGGACGAACCGTATGATTCCTTCCGGAAACGATGACGGTATCAACAAGCACTATATGCGCTATGCCGATATTGTATTGATGCGTGCTGAATTAGAGAACGAGCTCAATGGTCCTGCCGCTGCCGCTCCTTATCTGACCAAGATTCGTAACCGCGCCTTTTCTACTACCGACCGCGCTACAGAAGTTACAGCTTATGTTGCGGAGGCATCTCAAAGCAAAGAGAAAATGTTCCAAGCTATTGTTGACGAAAGAGCTCTTGAATTTGCGGGAGAACTGATCCGTAAGGCTGACCTTATCCGTTGGGGAATGCTGAAAAGCAAGATGGATGAAACAAAAGATAAGATGAACGCTATCGTAAATCTGACAGACTATGACTCCAAGCATCCTTATAGCCAGCTCTCAGGTCATGTATACTATAAAATGAGTGCATACACCTGGACCCGTAACGGCATAGAAACTACCGAGCCCAATGCCAAACTGAACTTCTATGGTTTGAACTATGGCGAACTGAATCTTGATCCGGAAGGCTATACCGAATTTACCAATAGCAGTGGCGAAGCCTCAACCTGGATCAAGGATACTGCATTAGATGATGTTATTGACTATCTCTACGTGCGCGATCCGGATAAATATCAATATTGGCCAATCTTCAACGTCAATTTGAACGATAATCCTAATCTTGCAAATTACGAGTGGTATTAATTAACTAAATGATTAAACAACGATGAAAAAATATATATTATCAATTTGTACATTAGCTGCCATTTGCATAAGCTGTGTTACAGTGACATCATGCAGTGATCCGGATGATCTTAATGATTTGGTTCTTGACCGCATATTGTCGCCTACCAATATTACTGCACGCGTCTCTCAGGACGTAAATATCATTGTTAGTTGGGATGAAATGAAAGGAGCTTCCTCTTACGAAATTGAAGCTTATGCCGATACTCCCGACTACGGTCAGCGCACACCGGATGTGTCAGATGCTACCACCCTCACTCAGACTACTTTGACCAATCTGATTGGTGAGACAGCCTATTACATTCGTGTAAGAGCCATTGATGAAGACAACTCATCACGCACATCTAAATGGATCGAGATCATGCGTACTACCAACCCTGAGCAGAATATGAACAAAGTAAAGGCCGGTGACATCCAGAGCACAGCCGTTACAGTAACATGGACGCCTGGCATTCAGGCTGATGCCATCGTATGCACTCCTAGCACTGCAAATTCTTCAGCTAAAACGGTTACTTATACTCTAACTGCAACAGACATCTCTTCCGGCTCTGCTACCGTCACAGGACTTGAACCGGAGACAAGTTATAGAGCCACGTTGAAGTTAGGCGAAAAAACCCGTGGTTATTCTACCTTTACTACTAATTTAGATTTGCGTGACGCTATCCAACTCACTCCGACAGATGACTGGGTGACTGCTATTCAGGACGCAGCGGCAGGCAGTAAGTTTGCCCTTGCAGCCGGTGAATATACATTGACATCAGCCAAGCTGCAAATCAACAATAATGTGACCATTGCCGCTCAGAACTCCGGTAACCTGCCGGTGATTAATACTTGTATTCATATCAACAACGGTTCTTCACTCTACCTCTATCAGGTAGTGATGGATGGCACCGGTACAGATGGAAGTCAGGCTATTGAATACAAAACAGCCGGAGGATTTGGCGATCTTATCATCAGCGGAAGTGAAATAAGAAATTATGTGAAAGGACTTATCTACATCAACGTTGCAGCTGTAGCCAATACAATCAAGATAGAAAACTCCATCATTCATGATATCGAATGTTCCGGCGGTGACTTTATCGACAGCCGTAGCGGTGGTTGGAACAATCTTATCATCTCAAGCTCTACATTCTATAGCTGTTCTGCTAAACGTGATATCCTGCGTGCTGACGATGCTTCAAGCAAGGTGAGTGCGAGTATGATAACTTCTATCGACAAATGTACATTCTACAATGTAGGTAATGGTAATGCCAATTACCGTTTCTTCTATCTGCGGTTCCCCGGCAATACCAATACGTTTACCAATAATGTTGTAGCCAACTTCGATAATACTCGCGGTTTTGCCAATTCAACTTCCGTAGGAGTACCCAGTTATTCAAACAACTATTACTACAACTGTAAGAACCTGACTTCACAAGCCGAAGGTAATACTCAGTCCAATTTAACATGTTTCGATACAGAAGGAAACATTCTTGAAAAGAATCCATTTGCCGATCCTGACAATGCCGATTTCACTATCACTGATGAACTCTTCCAGAGTTATGGATTCGGTGATCCCCGTTGGTATTAAAATATTTGAAGCCCTAAAGTAAAAGAGGGTACGTCACTGTACAAAGTACGTATCCTCTTTTTCTATTCTATTTAATCCCGCCTCCCTATGCCATTATCACCATTATTTACTCCAAAAGGAACAATATTTCCTCCTCTTAATAGCTATAAACTTCTATTTTTGCATACACATAAGTACAAACCACTATTGACTGAACATTTAAAATCAAAAGAATCTATATCATGAAGAAACTCTTTTTAGTCTTCGCTATTTTAACCGCCTCTATAACTGCTATGGGGCAACAACCTATTCCGGTAAAGCCTCGCATTCTTATCAGTACGGACATAGGCGGTACAGATCCGGACGACAATCAATCAATGGCACACTTCCTGATGTACAGTGAGATGTTCGAAACAGAAGGATTAGTATCTTCTCCCTCCTATGGACACGGAAGTAAACAGAATCTTCTGGATATGATAGACCTATACGAAAAAGATCTGCCCAAGTTGAAAAAACACATAAAGGACTTCCCGTCACCGGATGCCTTACGCGCCATCTGCAAACAAGGAAGACAAGGAGCAGCCCCATTCAAAGGTTATACTACTGCTACAGAGGGCTCTGACTGGATCATTAAATGTGCCCGAAAAGAAAGTACCCGGCCCTTATGGGTACTCGTATGGGGCGGACTCGATGACTTAGCACAAGCTCTGCATGATGCTCCGGACATTCAAAATAAAATAAAAGTATACTGGATTGGCGGACCGAATAAAAAATGGAGTACCAATAGCTATGTATACATTGCCGAGAATTTCCCCAACCTTTGGTTCATCGAGGCCAATGCCTCCTATCGCGGATTCATAAGCAATGACAAACAACCTGGTAAGTTCAATAAAGACTATTACGATGAATGTATCCGTGGAGCCGGGCATCTGGGAAAAGACTATATAAAATATTACGATGGAAAAGTCAAGATGGGAGATACCCCATCACTACTTTACATGATGGATGGTGATCCGAATAATCCTCAGAAAGAAAGCTGGGGAGGGAGTTTCGAGAAATTCACTCATAGTCCAAGAGTCATTTTCAACCGGAGCACTACCCTGAAAGATACGGTTCCGGTATATGCAATCATCGAATTCCGCATGAAGGGACCGGAAATAAATATCCCCGCTGACTCAGCCTGCTTCACCATGACCACAGATGGGCAGGACTGGGATGGTTTCTATCTTGGTAATGGTGAATATGCCGTCAGATATGCTCCTAAATCTACCGCAATCTTATCCTACAAAATCACTTCCAACATTCCGGGATTCCCGAAACAAACCGGAGAGTTCGTCGTAAATAACACATGGCCCGGAAAAATGAATGCCGACGACTATAAATTAGGAGATTACTGGTATACAGACCGAAATGACGCGAACCTGTTTGAAGGAAAATGGCAAGGAAGTAAAACTGTATCCAAATGGAGAAAAGATGTTCTGCAAGACTGGGCCAAGCGCTGGGAATTGCTTAAATAAATACCTGTCCTAAAAAATAATAGCATGAAAAGGGATTTATATCGCATCCGACACTTTTCTCGCCAACCGTTATAAAGACCACTCCAACATCATCTGGATGATTGGCGGAGAGAGGATGTCCTTAAAGACATCCTCTTAACCCTAACCAGTCATAATTACTTGAATTCAAGTAATTATCATCTTCTGAGCTTTACGATACGGGAGCAAAAGTATGTAGAAAATACAAAATGTAACTCCATAAATCAGTATTTTCTGCATTATTCAATAACCAGCTGTTTATCAATTCTATACAAGTTTACTAAGATGTCCGTTTTGATGAATTCATGTATTTTTTGACGAATTGATCTTATTCATTCCCTTATCCCGATACTCAGTTGGGGTCATTCCCATCTTCTGCTTGAAGCATTTGCTGAAATAACGGGGATCATTAATACCCACCATATAAGAGATCTGAGTCATGGAATATTCTCCGGTTTCAATGAATTGCACAGCACGCTTGATACGCATTTCCTTGATAAACTCAATAGGTGCCAAACCTGTCAGTGTCTTCAGTTTCTTAAAGAAGACTGAACGGCTGACTGCCAGCTCCTGCACCAAGTCGTCCACTACCAATTCTCCATTATCCATATTCTTCTCCATCAGTTCCACCAGTTTGTCCATAAACTTACGATCGTTCGGAGACATTTCCGGTCCTTGCTCTTCTACTGTTTCTTCCGTTGAGTCGGCCGTTGCATTTCCCATCATCAGATTATCCCGATAGATACCCTGTAATTTCCGGCGCTGTGTAAGCAGATTCTTTACGCGTGCCTTCAGATAAGTGGCACTGAACGGCTTTGTGATGTAATCGTCCGCTCCATACTCCAACCCCTCCAATTTGCTTTCAATGGAAGTCTTAGCCGTCAACAGTACAATGGGAATATGACTGGTGGTCATATCGGCACGCAGTTCACGCGTCATGGTGATGCCATCTTTTCCGGGCATCATTACATCACTAATAATGATATCCGGGAGGAATTTCAAAGCTTTACTCCAACCTTGCATACCATCCACTGCTTCCACGATTCTGTATTCGGAAGCAAAAATGCTGCGCAGGAACAGACGGAGTTCCGAATTATCTTCCACAAGCAACATAGTTCCCTGAGGATCGGAGTCCGGTATTTCACTAACAATATCGGTCACCTGTTCTGCAACTTCTATACCCACTGTAGCATCATCCTGCAAGAATTCCACCGATTCATCATAGTGTTCTTTACCTTTCAGGAAGTCCACCTTAAAGCAACTCCCCTCTCCTAACTTACTATCAACGGTAATGGTCGCCTTATGCATTTCTACCAATTCCTTCACCAATGACAAACCTATACCGGTACTGGACTGATTGAACAGATTGCGGTCTACCAGATTCTCAAAACGGACAAACAATGACTTTTTCTTATTATCTGCAATACCTATTCCCTGATCCTCCACACTTACGGAAACAGACTCCTCATCTTCACGCACAAGCACCGTGATCATCTTTCCATTCGGAGTGTATTTAAAAGCATTGGAAAGCAGATTGAATACAATCTTCTCAAATTTATCCGCATCTACCCAAAGATACAGTTCCTCCTTCTCCGTTTCAAACAGGAAGTCTATCTGATGTTCTTCGGCAACGGACTCGAAGTTCGCCATGATCTTGCGAGTAAAAGCCACCACATCCATTCGTTGAACCTGCATCTTCATTTTCCGGTTCTGTATCTTCCGGAAGTCCAGTATCTGGTTGATAAGCCTCAACATGCGGTTCGTATTCCGTTCTACCACCTGTAACTGCTCACGGGCATCATCCGGAAGTTTGGTATTCCCCAGTATATATTCCACAGGGCCTGAAATCAAAGTCAACGGAGTGCGCAGTTCATGAGAGATATCGGTAAAGAAACGCAGTTTCATATCCGTCATTTGTTGCTCGACGGACACCTCATGCTTCAAACGATAAATAGTGAACAAGATATACACTGCCGCTACAATAATCATGATGAAGAAAAGCACATACAGGAAATAAGCAAACGGAGTTTCCCAGAAGGAAGGTAGTATCTCAATGTCCAATGTACGCGTGTTTTCAGTCCATATACCGTCACTGTTGGTGGAACGGACTTTAAAGACATAATGCCCTTTTGGCAAGTTGGTATAAGTAGCCACACGCTGTTTACCTACATAGTTCCAGGCCTTTTCAAAACCTTCCAGGATATAAGCATACTGTATTTCGGAAGGTGCGGAATAGTCGAGTGCAGCAAACTGTATGGTGAAAATATTCTCCCGATGCGACAGTTCCAGTTCTCTGGTATCATCCAATCCCTCTTTCAGTACGGAACCCTGTCCAGGCACCACGTCCACATTCGCCACCAGCAACTTGGAGAAAACCATCGGCGGCACATAATTACTCTTCCCGATAGAATCGGGATTGAAATAGAAAATACCTGTACTTGCCCCGAAAAGTATATTACCCGAAGCGGTATATTCCGAAGCCGCTTCACTGAAACGTACCCGGAAAAATATCTCCTTATCGGCATAGTTCTCAAATTTCTCTTCGGAAGGAATAAACTTACTGATGCCGTTTTCCGAACTGAGCCATAAATTACCAGCTTTATCCTCCTGTATGGAAAGCAGCACATCCGAAGGCAGACCGTCCTGTACCGTATAAGACTTGAAACAGGCATTACCGCTCTCATCCAGCGATACCAACTTATTCAGTCCGCCGCCAAATGTTGCAATAAAGAGTTCCTTATCCCGGGTAGATACAATCCAATGCACATCATTATTGCTTAGGCTATGCTCATCGTCCGGAACACGCAGGAAATGGCGAAACTTCACATCTTCGGGATTCTTGAAGTCTGCATCCATCATCAAGGCACCCACGGTAGTTCCTATCCAGATATGCCCCTGATCATCACCTGTTATAAAACGTGCCTTGTAACAATAATCAATAGGATATCCTTTCAGATTATTACGATGGTTCACGAAAATCTCCTTACCACCCTGATTGTGCGCCATATAGTTGATGCCGCCTGCAAATGTAGCAATCCAGATGCGTCCATGCTTATCTTCGTATACACAATAAACATTGTCGTCACTCAAACTATAAATATCACCTTCCTGATGCTGATAACGGGTCAGCTTATAGTGATAGCTATCTCTCTGTTTTTCAGCTTTCACCAGGCCATCCCCTTTGGTTGCAATCCAGAAATTCTGTTTACTGTCCTGCAAGATGAAATAAACATTACCACGCAATGGAGTACCGCTGTGCGACACAGTACCACTTTCGGTCAGATAGCCCTTATTTACACGGTTCTTATCATATATCCGTAGTTTACCATCTTTCAAGCCTACCCATAAATTCTGGTCTGCATCTTCGCAAAGGGCGCGTACTTCGTTGCTCAATGACTCATAATCGTGTGGTACCGGCGTTACGATGCCAAACTGCGACGGACGGAAAGTAACCTTCTCCAATCCCTTAGAGTGAGTGCACATCCACAGATTCCCTTGATTGTCGGAAAAAGCAGTATGTATTTTATTGGAAAAACGCCAGTCCTGCCCTGACAAATCATTATAGAACGGACACAGACTATTACTTTCACGGTCAAAATATGAAAAACCGCCGCCATACGGATGTACCCAAAGTACGCCGTTGATATCTTCATGCACATGGAAAGCCGGACGAGAACGGTCCGTACTGGTAGGTTCCACGGCTATTACTTCACGCTTTAAGACCTGTGTACGCGGATTAAAGTGTACCACTGTACCCGGGACATGTTGCTCGAACCATACTTCCGATGCTTTATCTACATAAGTACCATGAATCGGCGCGTCAGGAAAACGGGAGGCAGGGAAGTGTTCTGTCTTCTTGGTATCACATTTATAAGTAAAGAATCCGTCTTTTGAAGTGGTCAGTATGATCTCATTGCCATCTATATGATTGATTGACACAATATGAGATGAAACCGGCAGGCTCAGCAACAAGAACTGCCCGCTCTCCTTCTGATAACGCCATACCCGCCCGTTATCCGATCCGAAATAGATTTCGGGACCATGCTCCAAACAGGAATAAAAGGCTTGCCCGCCTTTCTTCTCTCGCTCTGCTGTCTCTGCAAAATAAAAGACCGGTGATGTCTCTCCGGGTGCCAACATCCCTAATCCGTTATCAGACAATATCCATTCATTACCTGCCCGGTCCTCATATACCTGAAACACACGTGAGGCAGAAAACTGTCCTGATTGAGTAGAATAATATTGGGAGGCCAGGCTATAATCCTGTGGATCAGTTGCCACCCGGATCACCCCTTCAGTCTCCGTCAGCAACCATACCGAACCACCCGGAAGGACTTTGATATTTGTTATATTGGCTAAGCCCCCCTCTTCATCATCATCCGGCACACGCTCAAACGTTTCCGTACGGGGATCAAAGCGATAGGCGTGATTATCATAGGTTTGCAGCCAAAGGAAGCCATACTTGTCTTCCAACATATGATCTACACGATTATGGCTCAGCACGATACGATTATCAAGACGTGCCTTATATGTTTTAAATGAATAACCATTGAACTTATTAATGCCATCCCAGGTAGCAAGCCAGATATTTCCCTTGCGGTCTTGCAGGATGCTCATTACTGTATTTTGAGAAAGTCCGTCTTCAGACGAATAATGGGTGAAAAAACAATCCGGCTGCGCTTTTACTGACAACACACCTATCAACCCAAGGATCAGATATAAGATTTTTTTCATCATAACAGGCTTATTCTATGCGGTAAAGATACGTATTTCATAGAAAAATCATGTATCTTTGTTTAGATTTTAACAACCACTGACCATGAAACGCATTACAACCATTTTCTTGATTGTTCTCTCCGGACATCTCAGCATGATTGCACAAACTGATACCACCGCATATAGTGTTGTCAAAAACATGCCGGTTTTCTATGAGCAATTGAAACAACAGCTCACTTACCCGGCAGCGTGGGGAAACTCCCCTATCCGCAAGTTTGATAAATGGCGTGCCCAGGCACGGGAAACCCTATTGGACTGTATGCAGATTTTACCTCCTGCCCCTGCCGATTATGCCATGACGGTAATCGCTACCGAACAGCGCAACGGATACAAGGCTCAAAAAATACTATTTAACGTATCGGAGTGGTGTCGTATTCCCGCCTACCTGTTAGTACCGGATGGTGACGGTCCCTTTCCGGCAGTCGTCATGCTGCACGATCATGGTGCGCACTTCTCCATCGGCAAAGAAAAAATGGTACGCCCGTTCGGTGTAAGCGCTGAAATCATAACGGACGCCGACAATTGGGCAGCAGGTTGCTACGACGGCCAATATACAGGAGACTATTTTGCCGAACACGGTTATGTGGTACTTTCCATCGATGCCTTGTTCTGGGGTGAACGTGGCAGAAAGGAAGGGGTGAACTATGACGGACAGCAAGCGTTAGCTTCCAACTTCCTGCAAATGGGGAGTTCATGGGGAGCGTTCATCAATATGGATGATGTGCGAAGTGCGGAGTTCGTGGCCTCACTGCCATTTGTGGATAAAGATAAAGTAGGATGCGTAGGTTTCTCCATGGGAGCCTACCGTTCCTGGATGCTCTCCGCCATCACCGACTGCATAAAAGTCTCCGCCTCCATTTGCTGGATGAACACCACCGAACACCTGATGACACTCACCAACAACCAAAACAAAGGCGGATCAGCCTATTCCATGCTGATACCGAACCTGCGCCGCTATCTGGATTATCCGCATACGGCAAGCATCGCCTGTCCGAAACCCACCCTGTTTTTCAATGGAAGCCGGGACAAGTTGTTTCCGGTAGAGGGTGTTAAAGATGCCTATGACACCATGCAGGCTGTCTGGCAAAGCCAGAAGGCTGCCGACCGCCTGATTACTAAGATATGGGAAGAGAAACACTTCTTCAATAAGGAAATGCAGAAAGAGACTTTGGAGTTTTTCAATAAATGGCTGAAATAAAGCATATCCAGTAATACACTAACCATGAGAAGAATCAGAATATTTCTAATCCTCTGCGTAATTGCCACCTGCTTCTGTTTCGGACAATTACCACATACCTTTACACAATATACCTCAGAAGACGGACTCTCGCAGAATACCATCATGAGCATCCTGCAAGATGGCAAAGGGGTGATGTGGTTCGCTACCTGGGACGGCCTCTACAAATTTGACGGATATACGTTTAGCAACTATAAAGCCCATCCGGGCGACAGTATCGGATTGAGCAACAACCGTCTGGATAATATTAAAGAAGACAGATACGGATATATCTGGGTACAAAGCTACAATCACCAGGTCTATCGTTTCAATCCGCGGCTTGAACGGTTCCAGGCTATCCCTTACGACAACTACCTGTCTTTGGACATGTATGTGCTTCCATGTGGAGACGTATGGATAATTACCGTACAAAATGAATTGATTCATATTTTCACTCATCCGGAAACACATGAAATGAAAGCCACAGACTTCTTCAAATCCCATCAGATTTCATACTCAGAACCTATCAAGTCTATCTTTCAGGACAGCCGGGAGAACCAATGGATTCTTACCGAGAACGGATTATACCGCCTGACTCGTAACGGGAATGAAGAGAAACTTTCTTCTTACTTCGTCGCTCCTCCGGAAAAGGACAAACAACCTTTTTATGATGCACTGGAGAATGACCATGCCATCTACTTCACTTCCAAACAGGGATGCGTATACGAGTACAATCCGGACAACGGCCAGTTTGTAAGGCAAGAGTTCCCTACCGATTCGTCTATCAAAACGATCCGACAGCTCAAAAAGGATAAGCTATTCATTGGCACAGCCGATGACGGGTTCTTTGTGCATGAACTAAGTTCCGGAAACCATCGTCACTATAATACCCGGAATTATCCATCATTAAAGGACAACCAGATCAAAGCAGCCTATATCGATACCAACGGTGAAGCATGGATACGCCTCAACACCAAAGGAGTGACGCACTTCAATCCTGAAAACGAGCAGTTCGACCATTTCATTCTGCAAGACAAGTATGGCAAAGATATTGTCGATTCCCGGCCAGAAATGTATATATACGAGGATGTTAACGGCTCTTTATGGGTACATCCGTCGGGAGGAGGACTTGCCTGGTACGACCGTAAGAACAACCGGATACGCCCGTTTTACAATCCGGCCCTGCAATCGGGCTGGAGCGCTGACAATAAGGTGACCAATGTCTTTACCGATAAACAGGGTAATTTATGGCTCGGTTCGTACGGAAACGGCCTGGAGAAGATCTCTTTCAATACCAATCATTTCCATTTGCTTACCGCTGCCCCGGATGACACGGAATTCCCGGGAAGCAACGTCCGTGCCGTTTATCAGGACCGCAACGGGTATATATGGACGGGCAATAAAGACAAAGTCATACGTGTCTACGACAGCCAATGGCGCTATGTGGGCAACCTCACATCCGCAGGGACTATTTCCCCTTACAGCACGGACAAGTTAGGAATCGGCTATTCCATCATACAAGATCACGAAGGCACCATCTGGATAGGCACCAAAGGCAACGGACTATTCGCCGCCAGGCCTCAGGGAAAGCCTTTGAGTTATCATCTCGTTCAGTACAGCGCCGACGCAAACGATGTATACAGTCTGAGCGGTAACGAGATATACAGTCTGCATGAAGACCAGCAGCAACGGATATGGATTGCCACATTCGAAGGAGGAATCAACTACTTGGAACGGGGAACAGACAAAGAAGCGGTCCGTTTCATCAACTACCGGAACCGGCTAAAGAACTATCCTATCAGCCAATGTTACCGTACGCGTTTCATCACCTCCGACACCAAAGGGAATATATGGATAGGCAGCGCCACAGGATTACTGATGTGCAAGGGCAATTTCAAGGAACCGGAAGAGATAGAATTCCAACGTTATTGCCGTATTTCGGGGAACGCCAACAGCCTCAGCAACAACGACGTGCACAACATATATTTCACCCGAAAAGGCGAAATGTACGTGGCCACCTTCGGAGGTGGGCTCAATAAGCTACTTTCACTGGAGGGTGCTGAAGCCCGCTTTCAGGCATACACCATGAAAAACGGGCTTCCTTCGGACGTATTGCTATCCATCGAAGAAGACCCACACGGCAATTTGTGGTGCGCTACAGAGAAAGAACTGTGCAAGTTTATTCCTTCCACGGATAAAATAATAAACTACCCCTCCAGAGCTTTCCCCCTACGAATTAGTTTCAATGAAGGGGCGGCTCTGCGAACAGCATCCGATTATCTGATGTTCAACACCGTGAAAGGTGTCCTATACTTCTTTCCGGATTCCATCCATACAAGTACATACGTTCCTCCCATCATCTTCACCCGCCTGCAACAGGCCGAGAAGACGGTGACTCCCGAAGAAGGTGGCATACTGACCACTCACATCGACGATACGAACCTCCTGACCCTGCCTCACAATAAGAATGGATTCAGCATCCAGTTTGCCGCCCTGGATATGAAGTATCCCGGCAACATCTCCTATTCCTACAAACTGGAAGGCTTTGAAAACAACTGGAACAATATTGGCAACCAGCGAACCGCCACTTACACCAACCTTCCGAAAGGGCATTACACCCTGAAAGTCCGCTCTACAAACAGTGACGGCATCTGGGTGGAGAATACGCGTACACTGGACATCAACATACTTCCCTCCTTCTGGGAGACACCGTGGGCATATTCCCTGTACGTGCTATTCATCTTATTGGTCATTTTTACAGCCACCTATATTCTCTTCACCATCTTCCGGCTGAAGCATAAAGTATCTGTTGAACAGGAGATTTCAGATATAAAGCTGCGTTTCTTCACAAATATATCGCACGAACTGCGTACACCGCTGACGCTGATTGCCGGTCCCGTAGAGCAAGTTCTGCAACATGGCAAGCTGAATGATGAGGAACGGGAACAGTTGGTGCTGGTAGAGCGAAACACGAACCGGATGTTGAGGCTTGTCAATCAGATTCTGGACTTCCGCAAGATACAGAACAAGAAGATGAAGATGAGGGTGCAACAGATTGACCTGATCCCTTTCATCCGCCACATTATGGAAAGTTTCAACAGCCTTGCCGATGAACACCAGATTGATTTCAGTATAGCTACGCAAGTCTCCAGCCTCAAGATATGGGCGGACTCCGACAAGTTGGAAAAGATATTGTTCAACCTGTTATCGAATGCCTTCAAATATACTCCCCAGGGGAAGCAGATCAAAGTGATGGTACAGGAAGAAGAAAAGGATGTGATTCTTGCTGTGGAAGACCAGGGAATAGGGATTGCAGAGAATAAGCAAAAGTCCCTGTTCGTCCGCTTCGAGAATTTAGTGGATAAGAACCTCTTCAACCAAGCCAGCACCGGTATCGGCCTTTCACTGGTGAAAGAATTGATCGATATGCACCACGGCTCCATCAGCATCCGGAGCAAACTTGGAGAAGGGAGTTGCTTCAGCATCAGATTACAGAAAGGAAAAGAACACTTCGACGAAACCGTTGAATTCATCCTGTCCGACTACGTGGTAAGTGATACCTCACCGGCATACACCGGAAATCAGTTCTCTTCTCTCACCGGAAACGAAGAGGAGAACCTGAACAGTGAAAAAGAAACTATCCTGATAGTGGAAGATAACCAGGAATTACGCTTCTTCATAAGGACCATCTTTGCCCAGTACTTCAATGTGATAGAAGCTGAAAATGGTAACATCGGACTGGAAAAGAGCAAATCGTATATGCCGGATATCATCATCAGCGACGTTATGATGCCCGAAAAGGACGGTATAGAAATGGTGCGCGAACTGCGGGAAGAGATGACCACAAGCCATATTCCCATCGTTATGCTGACGGCCAAGTCGACCATCGAAAGCAAGATAGAAGGCATGAAGCTGGGAGCGGACGATTACATCACAAAGCCCTTCAGCGCCGCCTACCTGAAGGCACGTATTTTCAATCTGCTTGAACAGCGCAAGAAGTTACAGGCATTGTATTGCGCCAGTCTGTTGCCTGCATCCACCGAACAATCCCTGGCAGGGAAAAAGGAAACCACCACTCCGACCCTTTCGCCCAACGACCGGAAATTTATGGATAAAGTGATGGAAACCATAGAGAAGCATCTGGACAACGGTGACCTTACGGTGGAAGACATTGCCGGCGAAGTAAACATGAGCCGTTCCGTATTCTTCAAGAAACTGAAGACACTGACCGGTTTATCTCCCGTTGAGTTCCTGAGAGAAATACGTATGAAGCGGGCAGCTCAACTCATAGAGGCAGAGGAGTATAACATGGCACAGATTGCCTACATGGTGGGACTGAATGACTCGCATTACTTCAGCAAGTGCTTCAAGCAGCAATATGGAATGACACCGACTGAATACAAGGAAAGCCGAAAGCAAAACACTTAAGCTTTGCTCCCGGCCTGCATCATACCGGCCTTGCGCGGTTCTGTTCCGCGAACTATGCCTGAACAGACTCCGTAATAGCTATTGAACAGACCCTTTAATAGGTATTAAACGGACTCTTTAATAAGTATTGAACGGACCCTTTAATAGGTATTGAACGGACCCTTCAATAGCTATTGAACAGACCACCAAATTCGGAGAGTATTAATTTCCCCTTACGGAGGCCAGATTATAATTCAAAAAGGATAGTACAGCTTCCTGGACTTTCACCCCGCAATCATGCGGCATATCCCACAGTTCCGTAACCAGTTTGTCGCCTGCCGAACGGCTTTCCCATACTTTCCGCATTTCTGCAAAGGCGGCATTCACTCCTACCGGAGGAAAGAGCTTGTCATGTTCCCCGTTCAGAAAAAACATCGGTTTAGGACAGGCAATGGACGCGATATGCGGATAATCCAGATAACGGCGGATACCCGGCAACATATTGGCAAAACCTCCCCTTTCTTTTCCATACTCCCATGAGAACTGACAGTCCGTAGTCACCATCCAGCAGACGGAAGCTCCGGCTTTCACCTTATCAGAGAGTGCCGAAAGCATCCAGGCACGGTAAGCTCCCATCGAAAAGCCCATGCAACCGATACGTTTGGAGTCGACTTCGGGCAACGTAGCCAGAAAGTCGGTGGTGTACATGTCTTCGTAGTTCATGAAAGCACTCCAACTGCGTCCCAACATCATGAAGTTGCCTGCCACAGCCATGTGTTTGTCACCGTCGACGCCTTCTTTCCGTCCGCGTTCTCCCCAGAACAGAGCATCAATAGAAATAACCACATATCCATGTGCAGCCAGATAATCGCCTACATATTGCCCACCGTAGCATTGTTTAGCCCAGGCATCGGCATCAGCCAGGACTTCGGGAGACACTCCGAAGGGACGAATCATCTTCTCCTTACCAATCGTATAATGACCTCCATGATCATGCAGAAGCACTACCGCCGGGAAGGGACCTTCACCATCGGGCACCAGCATATAGGCGTTCACACGGGAATAACCGGTCAGATTGAAACGTAACTTCCGGGCTTTATACCCATTCCGCTGCTCTTCGGCTACTACCTCAGTCCGGTAGTCAGTGGTACGAGGCGGAGGGGCAAGCATGGCATCCAGCACGGCATTGCGTGCCTGCTTGCGCCACTTCTTAAAATTCTTAACCGGACTATTTCCCCAAGCCATGGGGTAAGTCAGTTCTGCTTTCAGTTGATCCAGGAAAACAGGCATCTCTCTTTCCAGTTCGTAACCGGATAAATGCTGAGAAAGGGCGGCTACCGAAGTAGCCAACCCTAACATCATGCAAAGAATACATCTTCTTACCATATTGTTTTATGTATGTTCGTCATTCAAATACAAAATTAATGAATAAAGTATTTCCTACAATAAGGATATGAGTTCTATGAAGTATCTTTATTTTAGGTAAACAGAGTATCTCAATTAAACAGAGTATCTCGATTAAACAGAGTATCTCGATTAAACAGAGTATCTCGATTCCCCTCCTCCTGGGGAGGAGGGGTGCCCCAACGGGGCGGGGTGGTAGGTAAAATAAGAAATACCGATGAATCATATAACTAAGGAATTCTTTTCTCACCTACCACCTCCCCCTACGGGTACTCCTCCTCCCAGGAGGAGGAGAATTGAGATAGTATTGCTATCTATTCGGAACAGTGCGTAGCCACTTGTAGCCCGTAGCTTGTAGCCCGTAGCTACTACTACTGCTGCTTAAAACCATAACCATTCGTAATTCCCGAATTCAACAATACCTGATAAATATTCGGTAATAAATGGATGGGCGGATTCTTTGCCGCATAATCAGCATCCGTATAACCGGCGAAGAGTTTCTTCGCGTAAGAATCCTCATATTTCAACATATCAATAGCCCAGGGAGTCTGTACATATCCATCAGCTTCCAAAGCCAGCGCTTCGGCAGAACCCGGTTCGATATACCGGAACAAGCCTTTGATTGCAACGTTGGTCATCGTCACGCCTGCATAAGCAGGAACCAGACTTCCCCAATCATCATGCTGTCCGCGCCATCCCGGAAACAATACCGGATCATCTTGCTTGTCAGCCGGAGTTTGTGATGTCAGTCTATATCCATACTTGGATTTAGCATCGACCATCTTCGTCCAGATATAGGCAGGTATCTGATTGCCATTCTTAAACGTGTAGTAACCATCCTGACGTATGCCCTCAATGATAGCTGACATCACCTTTCTGTTTTCAACGGCAACCTCCGGAAGAATACCGGTACGGATAATGTCAAAACGACGCACACCTTCGCCACTGAATTCCAGGGCACGTTCTTTAAGCACCGCATTATACACAGAGCCACAATCCGATATATATTTTTCAAAGTTCGGGTCGTTGTTGCCGGGGAACGCCCGGTTGTGAACGATGGCAAGATACGTCTTGGCGCTGCCTTCATCCCCCAATGCCGCACACACTTCAGCCAACATCAGGTAAGCATCGGAGATACGCATATAGGAGAAGTTGATGCCGGAATTACCATAAGTTTTCGTATCAGGCGCAGTCATACGGTTCCAGTCCCACTTATTGGTGCCCGGACCGCATCCTTTACCCCATGCACTGCGGTCGAATGACTGCATCAACTCCTGACCACCACCTGTGCTACCTGTTACAGCAACAGAAGCGTCACGACGCAGGTCGTTATTATCAAACCAACCGTAGTAGAAATGTGCTTGAATACGATCCTGTCCGCAAGCCACGCAAGGCGCCTGACCGTCTCCCCCCGACGAAGGACGACCGATATAAGCCGGACGGGAAGATCCGCCATTGTATTCGTGAGGAAGCTCGTAGATAGATTCATCAGCCAATGTTATATTATCGGCGGCATGCATCTGCTGGAACATATACTGGTAAGGATTATTGTACTCCTGTCCGTTCTTACCCGTGGAACGGGGATCCGTTGTGCGCAGTACCACCGAACCGGGATTCATATAGATTGCCTGAAGATATTCTTTAGCGATGGCATACAAATCTTTCCAGTCGCTGCGGCGACCATAAATGGCACCGTTCTTTTCCACACTCCAATCGTCGAAAGTAAGCACCTTTCCGTCACCATCCACATAGAAGTCTGCCCCCAGATCTGTACGGCGGGTTGCATAGCCACCATTATACATGCAAAGACGTCCTATAAGTCCCTGAACATACGTACGATTCATGACATCCGCTCTCGTACTGCCTTCACCCGGACGATACATATGAGGCTCTACCTCTCTGAGTTTCCGGATATGATAGTCATAAATGGCATAACGGGAAGTCAGTCCTTTTGCCTGCTCACCGGCATTCAGCGCATGGGGCACATCGCCATACCAGCGGCACAACTCCCAGTAACACGTAGCACGCAGAGCCACAGCCTGCCCGTAGATATCCGAAAGATTATTAGGTTCTCCGGTCATGATCGACTGGAAGTTATCAAGCGCCTCAAAACTGGATATCAGGGAATTGGCCACGGATATCGTTTCGTAAAGCTTAGTAAAGACTTCAGTTCCTTCTCCCGAGTTAATGTTATAGTTGCCCGTACCACCCGGATAATACCATTTTTCACAGATTCCGGCGCTACCTTCATCGTAGATGTCCTGAGAATCTTCAATATCCGATCCCCAAACCGGATGCCAGAAGAATCCGACATTATGCACACTCCTGTTTGCCCGGAGGGTTTCATAACCATAATACAATGCACCACGCGCAGACTCTTCATTTGAGAAGACAAAGTCACGGTCTACCACACTCGGAGACGAAGTGTCGAGGAAGTCCTGGCAGCCGGTCATCGCACATGCGAAAGCTGCTGCGAGAGTTATATTCAATATCTTTTTCATATCTGTTTCTCTGTTATTTTACAATTACTATTTAGAAAGTTATGTTAGCACCGAAAGTGAATGTACGTGCACGAGGGTAAGTTCCGAAGTCCATGTTGAGCGTCGGGAAAATTCTCAGGTCACTGTAGAATCCGCTTTGTCCCGTAGGATTGGCATTCACTTCAGGATCTATGCCCGAATAACCGGTAATGGTGAAGAGATTGGTTGCGGTGAGATACAGGCGTATCTTATCCACATGCACTTTAGCCAACCAGTTCTTGGGCAATGTATATCCGAGTGTCAGCGTCTGCAAACGAAGGTAGGAACCATTCTCCAACCATTCCGATGAAGTTATGCCACTCTGGTGGTAGGGTAAATGATATTTGGCATTCGCATTCAAAGCTCTCAACTCATCGGGATTGGTAACGGCATACAAGTCACCGGCAGCATTCACATTGTAAACCTTGAAAGCATCGGCCACCCAGGATGCACGTTGCGCACCGATTCCGTCAAACTCCTGACCGGATGCATTGATCATAGCAGCCACGTTATATACCTTACCGCCTGCTGTCCAGTTGAAATTAGTAGAAAGATCGAAGTTCTTATAGTTGAAATTCAGTTGGAAGCTTCCCGTATGACGAGGCATCACTTCGCCCAGGCAAGTAGCATCATCCAGGTCTACCGTACCACTTTCATCCACATCACGGAATTTGGCAGCTCCGGGGAATGCAGTCTGTCCGGCAGGCAGGTCGTAGGGGTGCATGTATGTAGCGGTCAAGGCTTTCGTAATATCGGGCACACCTTCTTTCAGAACGTACTGGCCATTGGTATAATTGAAATCATCCACGGTATAATATCCTTCGCTGATAAAACCACGTACCAGGCCGATCGCTTTCCCTTCCACAAACATATAGTCGTTGGTAGGAACCAGAGAGGAAGAACCCCAGTATGAAGAGTAGAGATACTGGTCGGCATTAGGCAGTTCATCCAGTTTATTGCGGTTGTAGTTATAGATGGCACCTACGTTGAAACGGAAATCACCTTTGTTTATCACATCTACATTCACCGAAAGCTCAATACCACGATTGGATGTTTTACCGAAGTTCTGGAACTGGTAAGAGTATCCGGTAGTGTTATCCACAGGTACGGCCATCAACAAGTCTTTCGTAGTATTCCAGTATACTTCCAGACTACCGTTAACACGGTTGTTCAGGAATCCAAAGTCAATACCGAAGTTGCGCGAAATAGTAGTTTCCCATTTCAGCTTAGAGTTAGCCAGCAAACCGTCCGGACGATAGAATGAACCGAGTTCACCGTTGATAGGGGTATGATTGCTGCCCGAACCAAGACTCGACCAGGTTTCACGCCACAGATTGGAACTAATATTGTCACTGCCCGAAGTACCATAGGACAAACGAAGCTTCAGATTGGAAAGCCAATCTTTTGTGCCGTTCATGAAAGGTTCTTCCGAAAGGCGCCATGCGAAAGCACCTGCGGGAAAATATCCCCAACGATTATCCGGCGCAAACTTAGAAGAGCCATCGGCACGGAACGTACCGGTGAACAGATAACGGTCCATGAAAGTATAGCTCAAACGTCCGAAGAAGGAAACCGTACGGGCTGGCACGCTATAAGAATTGGTTGCAGAGAAAGAGGTGGTTGCCGTATGGATCAATCCCATCGTGGTGTCATAATCAAATGTAGAGGGATAGCCACGGCCCGTGATTTGCGACGATTCGGAATCCGACTTCAGGACTTCATTACCCAGCAATGCCGAGAATACATTGTTCTTGCCGATATTGAAGTTATAATTCAAAGTGCTCACCGAACGCAATCCATCTCCCATGCCCCGGTTAAGGGTGGCACGCTTATCTCCGTTTGTATATCCGTTCTCATAATAAGTACTCTTCGATGAACTGCGGGTAAGTGATAATTCACTGCGGGCCACAAGCCCCTTGATGATCTCCCATGACAAAGCCGCCGATCCTCTCAATGAACGGGAATAGGATTTATTCGTGATATCATCGATCAATTCTACCGGATTGTGCTTGTCGTCTATATTAGCCACACCGAAACTGAAGCCTGAGGCAACTTCCGAATAAGAGACACCACCCAACGGATTGTCAATGGGACGATAGCGATAAGCTCCCGACACATTAGAACCTTTACCGTTCGTTACATTCTCACGTCCATTCAGATTTGACTCCGTATAACGGAAATCAACATCCAGATCCAGCGTTTTGGCAAGCTTCTGCCGAATCTTGAAAGAAGCATTCAGACGGTTGTAGTCCGAATTGATCTTGATTCCTTCATCGTTAACGTAGCCGAGTGTAAATATCACTTTCGTTTTATCAGTACCGCCCGAAACATTCACACTGTGGTTATGAGACAGTGCCGTGCGCAGTACGTCATCCGTATAGTCATGGGCTTTCACATTGGCATAGTCGGCATAGTGATTACCATACTTACTTCCCAGACCGAAGTATTTCTCAACAGCATCCTGATTAGCGGTTCCTCTGGATGCGGCATAGCTCCAGTTATGAAGAATATATTCCTGAGCCGAAAGCGTTTCGAGCGTCTTCGATACATTTTTGACCTGTACATACCCATCATAGCTTACCTTGATCTGACCTTCCTTGGCGCTCTTCGTGGTAACCAGGATTACACCGTTTGCACCGCGTGCACCGTAAATAGCCGTAGATGACGCATCTTTCAACACATCGATAGATTCTATTTCCGAAGCCGGTATATCGCCGATATTGCTTACCGGAAATCCATCGACTACATAGAGCGGATCATTGGACTGGGTTATGGACCCTCCTCCGCGGACACGTACCGAGATTGTAGCTCCCGGACGACCGTCCTGAGATACTACGTTCACTCCTGGCAGACGTCCCTGCAAGGCCTGTGCAACGTTGGATACAGGATTGGCAGCAACCTCATCTCCTTTTACCGAAGCTATGGCTCCCGTCAGGTCACGACGTTTCACCGTACCGTAACCGATAACAACCACTTCATCCAACATTTCCGTATCTTCAAACAACTGAATATTGAAAAGACTCTTACCTGCAACCGCTATATCCTGGTCTACATAACCTATATATGAGATGTGCAATATCCCATTAGCAGCCACAGTCATGGAGAAGTTACCATCCATATCGGAAACGACACCGTTTGAAGTTCCTTTCTCTAAGATGGTAGCGCCAATAATAGATTCGCCGGCTGCGTCTCTGACCGAACCGGAAATCTTAATTGTCTTCTTGTCATTGGAGGCTTGCTGCACACCGGCTACTGAAGTATGGTCCACTGTCGAGGGAGCAGCTTGAGAAAAAATTCCCAAATTGAGGTAGGACAAAACCCCGAGCATTAACACGACCTTTTTCCTGTAATTCATAAGTAAATGATTTATTGATTAAACAAATTCTGAGTTCACTACAAAGCATTTATGTCTGCCTTGCACTTGCAAAGTAGCGGATAATCTATTTCTCTCAGGTGAAAAATATGCTTTAATCGGTGGAAAAATCGCTCTATACCAGCCAAAACACAGCTGGTAAAGGGATAGGGGGATTTTTTCACGGTAAAGTCACTAAAAATCCCCCCGGATTCACTCTTTTCATTGAAGAGAGATCCGGGGGGATGAAAAATAAGATAGATTTTGTTTATTTCAGATGCTTCAATATCCACTGCAACTGTCCGTATTCCGTATCATTGGAAGTCCAGTGCTCATTAATCGGGGTGATCAATGCTTCCTTCGGACAATCCAGCGTATTATAAACGGCATAGCTGGTGGTCGGCGGACACACATCGTCATTATATCCCCAGGTAATATAAGTAGGAACCTTTATCAGACGGGCGAAGTTCACTACATCATAATACGCCATCGTTTTCAACTTCTCCGGCGTATCCATCCCTTCCGCACGGAAAAAGTGGGGATATCCTCCGGCACGCCCTGCTTTATACCCTGCCATATCACTCAAAGCGGGGTGATTGGCTACACAAGCTGTTACACGAGGATCCAGACCGGTCGTAATCAAAGCTAAAGCTCCTCCCTGGCTACCGCCCTGGACAATTACATTCCGCCCATCCCATTCGGGCAAGGAAGTCAGGAGGTCGATGCTACGCACACACCCCAGATACACACGTTTCATATAATAGTTGTCACGGTTCTCAAGTCCATTATTCAGATAGCCGTTCTCTCTGCCGTTAAAAGCGTTGCTGATTTCCTTGAACGCCTCGGCCGTCAGAGTAGGATTCAGTCCGTGTATCTCGATCTCAAAACGGATGCAGCCTTGCTCTGCGTAATATTTGTGGCGTAAAGGCTCCTTGATTGTTTTAATTCCGGCACCCGGAGGGCAAAGCACTACCGGACAAGAGCCTTTTGTTGCATTCTTCGGATAGAACAAGTAGCCGTAAATGCTCTGTCCGCGATTGTTCAACATCAGTTTAATAAGATAACAATCCACTTTGTCGGTGCAATATTCCTTTGCCAATTCCTTCGTATAAGTCAACGGATACTTGGCATCCTCCGCTTTATTGTTTTCCCAGAACTCTTTAAAGTCCTTCGGCATCTGTGTATAAGGTTTGATCTTCTCCGGCGAGAAACCCACCTTTACATGATGTTTATAACTTTTTCCATCCACCGTGGCTGTCAAGCGGCAATCACGGAAACCTGGTTCTTTCATGGTTCCCATAGGAATAACAGCTTTCCCCTGCTTCAACGTAACCGAACCGGAAGTTTCCGCCGGCATCATATCACCACCTATTTCATAAGATACAGTTACTCCATCCTGCGGAATACCATATTTATAGAACTGAACTTCAACCGTAGCCTTTTCTCCGGTCTTATAAATCCAGTCAGCATGATTAGGCACGGTAACCCAAAGTACATCACTCCGATACGGGTAATTCTCCGCACATACAAACGAAAGCGGAAGCATCAGGGCAAGCAGTAATACAAATAAATTCTTTTTCATCATTGTGTTTTAATTGTTATAAGTTTTTTTATCAAATCCCAATATCAGTCAGCGTTTTATGCTTAGCAGTTCATCCCCATTTTTCACCGGATTCCATCCGTCATCTCCGGCAAGTACGGTTTCCATCTCATATCCTTTGAGGTTCTTCAACTGATGGGAATAAGGAACACGCACTTTGGGGTTAGCACCTTCACCCGTACTTTCATATTCAGCATAGAAAACGGTCTTTTCCGCTTCTTTATTTCCCCAGTTATTCCATCCGGCAGGAGAGATATGTTTACCCAAATTGCAACGGATAAACACAGCCTGTGCATACGGACGCCAAGGACGTGAAAGAGATACACCCCGTACACCGTCATCCGCAGTCAGGCGACAATCATAAAATACGTAGCCATACTTCTGTCCCTGGTCTGTAGAAGGTGCAGTGACATACCCACCGCTCTTACTATGGATATGGCAACGATTGAAAACAGCCGTAGACCAGCCGAATATGAAGTCGACCGTACCTTCTATATAGCAATCTTCATAGTACTGACGGCAATTTTTCCCATACGTATAAAGCGTATCCTGAAAGCCAAGGAAACGGCAATTCTTGAAATAAGCACGATCGGCACTTACGAAACAAGCCACTGCCTGCCCTACCGGACCGGAAGAGTTCTCAAACGTAATATTCTCAGCATAAAAATCAGGAGCATAAATATAGCAGGAAGACGAACCGGAGGTCCCTTTTTCTTCGCCAAAGCAGTTTTTCTTCTGCGCATAATCATCATACGAAAGCACTGCCCCGTCCTGACCTATCAGAGAAATATTGATCTTACTTTCCGGTATCACAATCTTCTCCTTATACACACCTTTACGCACCAGTATCGTAGTACGGATATTCTTGCGGAAATCAGGAACAGCATCAATAGCCTCCTGCACGGTAAAAAAATCTCCGCTACCATCCTGTGCCACTACAAAATCATAGTGCCGAACATACTTAGCCAGTTCAGGTACTTCTTTGGCAATGGCATCCATAGCTAAACCGGCCACAACACGCCCGCCATAAACATTCAGATGAGTGTTATCTTCGCGTCCCTTCGGCAACGCGGCGACCTGATTGGCAGGTACCCACATAAATAATTTTCGGGAGTCTATCGGCCCCATGCCCTCTACAAGGTCATGCGTAATCTTATTCATATCCACAAAAGCCACCCCCAATTCTTTCGCTACATTCCGCGGAGAATCCAGATAAGCACCGTGTGTATCAATCAGTTTGTCACCTTCAGTAACAACAGGTTGCTCCGAAGCCTCCCGCTTTGCATCCGGATTCACTCCTTTCTGTATATCATCCTGACTGATAGCCTGAGCCACTGCATTCCCGTTTGCCGTACCAAAATTACGGCGTACAATGGAGTTAAACAAAACGGGAATACCACCTTTGGCACGGGTTTCGTTTACAAAACGTTTCAGGTTCTCATCAAAAGTACTTCCCGGAGCCGTATATCGTTTCGGATCAGACTTCTCATCGTTATGTCCGAACTGAATAAATACATAGTCTCCTTTCTTCACCTGTGAGATCACCTTTTCCCAGCGTCCCTCATCAATAAAACTCTTGGAACTACGTCCATTCACAGCATGATTGTCTACGCGGATTTCCTCGGAAAGAAAGCCAGGCAACATCTGTCCCCAACCACGTTCAGGGTTTCCACCCGTCAATGACTTATTGGCCATAGTGGAGTCTCCAATCATGAAAATCGTAATCACAGGCTTGTCAGCCTTGAAAGCCGAGAGCAGGAAAAACAACCCCAGCAATAATGTCAACTTGTGTTTCATAATTCATCAAAATATAAATAGTATTATTATTTTCCGGTGCAATATTACCCAAAAACAAAGGATCCGAAGTGTAAAAAAAGTCGCAATCGGTAGAAAAATTAATATTAATCGTATATTTGCCGACAAAACAACTAATCTGGCAACAAAATGAAAAAGACAAGAAGTAACACTTTCATTCATGAAAAAGAAATCGCATGGGAACCGGCAGGCGAAGGAGTAGTACGCCAAATAATGGGCTACGACGGACAAGTGATGCTGGTTAAAGTAAAATTCGAGCAAGGTGCCATCGGTACACCACACACCCACTACCATACACAAACCACCTATGTGGCAAGCGGTAAATTTGAGTTTACCGTGAACGGTGAAAAACAAATTGTAGAAACCGGAGACGGCGTCTACATTGAACCGGATGCGGAACACGGGTGCGTATGCCTGGAAGCAGGTATTCTGATAGATTGTTTCAGCCCCATGAGAGCGGATTTTCTAAAGCGCTAATACCTTGTCTGCAAGGAGTTAACTTCTTGCTAACAAAAAGTTAACTTCCTGCTTACAAGGAGTTAACTCCTTGTAAGCAGGAAGTTGGCTCTTTGTAGACAGGAAGCTAAGTTGTTAATTTTCAGGTTTCCAGGCGCTACACATCCGATAGATGTAATTCAGGTCATCGTATTGGGCTGCTTCCTTCTTGGTCAGCTGCTTCGCCCATTTCACCCGACCGGCTGCCGCAGCACCTTCTCCCGTACTATTGTACTCAGCATAGCGGGCTGTCTTCTCATTTTCCTCTTTTCCCCAGTTATGCCATCCTTCGGGACGGATATGCTTACCCATTTCACAATTGATAAATACGGTGGCAGCATACGGACGCCAAGGACGCCCCAGATAAACCTTGTCCACACCCGGATTGGCCGTCAGTTTGCAATTTTTAAAAACATAGCCCACCGCAATGTCTTCGGGCGTAGAAGCTGCCGTCACGTATGAATTCGTTTTGCTACGGATTTCGCAGTTCTCAAACAAAGCGGTAGAAGGACCGAAAATAAAGTCGGTAGTTCCTTCAATGTAGCAATCTACGAAATAAAGGCGTGTACCTGCGGCACCTGTATAGATGGTATCCTGATTCCCCAGTAAACGGCAGTTGATAAATACCAGTTTATCCCCTTCTGTGTGAAGGGCAACCGCTTGTCCCAGTCTGGCAGCATTGTTTTCTATGGTCAGGTTTTTGAAGGTGATATTGTTTCCCTGCACTTTTACAGTATAGGTACGGAAAGTTCCCATCTTATTAATGTTGGCATGGTCATCGTATGTGATAATCGTATTTTCTACGCTTTCTCCGATGAAATCCACATTTTGCAGCCAAGACGGAATAATCACTTTCTCCTTATACGTCCCATTCTTTACCAGTACCGTCACCTTGTAATCCATAAAGGCACGAATACCTTCCATAGCTTCCGTCAGTGTGCGATAGTCTCCCGAACCATCACGGGCAACCACAAGCGTATCTTTATATTGGGACTGTGCCGATAGCGGCATGATCCCTACCAGGAGAAGAAGTATGCCGCATAAATAATAAGTTAGCCGTTTCATTGTCTTATTTTTGATTTACGATTTCCTTTGCTTGTTGCAGACGCTCCCACTCCAAACTTGCCATGATAAACGGACCTACCGCCTTGGGGTCGTTGCTGCGGATTGTTTCATTTATATAATAGGTGTAATCTCCCATACGGTAATTCTTGCCACCCAGACCGGCAACCGCACAGGCCCTGGTAATAGTCACCACTCCGTCTTTATCCACTTCTATGAAGTTATCGAGAATACCCTGGTAGCCCTTGAGAGCCACTTTCAGATAGGATTTATCAATATATCCTTTACGAACAGCCTTGAACAGGGAATAAACAAACATGGTGGAACAGGAAGACTCCAGATAGTTTCCTTTCTCACCGCTCTTATCCAGCACCTGATACCACAATCCTGTCTTCGGATCTTGTATACGCTTCACTTGCTCGGCGATATTGTTGAGGATAACGAGCATGGAATCACGTCCTGCCTCATGCTTCGGAATAAAGTCCAGCGCATCTACAAATGCCATTGCATACCATCCCATCGCACGTCCCCAGCTATGTTGTGACTGTCCGGTAACGGGATCTGCCCAACGTTCCTTACGACTGACATCACAGGCATGGCGATAAAGTCCATTCTTCGGATCATACGTATGGCGAGCCACTGTAATAAATTGGTTCACAATATCTTCATAATCCTGCACACGATTATTGCGAAAAGCATATTCAGCATAGAAAGGTGCCCCCATATAAAGACCATCCAACCACATCTGGTTCGGATATACTTTCTTATGCCAGAAACCGCCGTCCTCATTACGCGGATGGGTGTCAAGTTGACTACGCAACAAATCAATAGCCTTCTTATACTTTTCATCTTTCGTCTGTTCGTAGATGCGGAACAGGAATTTACCTGAATTCAAGCGGTCGATATTGTATTCATTCAGTTTATAGGTCTCAATACTTCCGTCCTTGTGTATCATAGTGTCCGCATAAGCCAGCGCATAGTCAAACATCTTCTGGTCTCCATACGTATCATACACATCCAGCATGGCCTGCAATTCCAGTCCATGACAATAATCCCATTTCAGTTTCGGCTGGAAATCCAGTTGCCAGGACTCCGGGCAGCGAATCATCTCCGACTCTACCATACGTACCGACCACGGTTGCTTATCACTTACTTTCTGAGCAGATAACTGAGTGGAGCAAATCAGCGCTCCCATCACAAAAGTTTTACAAAGCAGATTGTTCATCATTCTGTTCTTGTTTTTAGGTATATAGATTATATTAAGTAATGTGACAAAGATAGCGGTTCTCACCTAAAGCGTTGTGTACTTTTCGACTGAAAAGGTGCATTATTTATTTTCCCTTTCTATAAACTTAGTTTTTCGTGTACGAGAACGAGCGTTTTCGTGCGCGATAACGAGTTTTTTTGCCATTTATTTGCATTTCGAACAAAAATTGCAGGAAATTAGACGAAAAATGTATTGATATACATCAAATAATGTGTATTTTTGGCCCCAGAAATAAGAATTAATAATTTTAAATCAACGTATCATGAGTTTAAATCAAAATGCAATGGGAAAGATGACCAACTACAGGTGGACCATCTGCGCCATGCTATTTTTTGCGACAACAGTAAACTACCTTGACCGCCAGGTACTGTCATTGACGTGGGATGAATTTATCAAACCCGAATTCCATTGGGATGAATCACACTACGGAACAATCACTTCTGTTTTCTCTATTGTTTATGCAGTCTGCATGTTGTTCGCCGGTCGCTTTATCGACTGGATGGGTACAAAGAAAGGTTTCCTTTGGGCTATCGGTGTATGGTCGGCAGGTGCTTGTCTCCACGCTCTTTGTGGTATCGTAACCGAGCATTTCGTAGGTCTGCATAGTGCAGCCGAGTTAATGGGTGCCACAGGTGATGTGGTAGTAACCATTGCTACTATTAGTATGTACTGCTTCCTGGCAGCCCGTTGTGTACTGGCACTTGGTGAGGCTGGTAACTTCCCTGCCGCTATCAAAGTAACTGCCGAGTATTTCCCTAAGAAAGACCGCGCGTATGCTACTTCAATTTTTAATGCCGGTGCTTCTATCGGTGCTCTGGTTGCTCCGTTGACAATTCCTTTGCTGGCTAAAGCATGGGGTTGGGAAATGGCTTTCATCGTAATTGGTGGTCTTGGATTTATCTGGATGGGCTTCTGGGTATTCATGTACTCTAAACCTTCTGAAAGCAAACACGTAAATAAGGCTGAGCTTGATTACATTGAGCAAGACAAGCACGAAGAAGGTGCTGCTCCTGTCGTAGAAGAAAAAGACGAGAAGAAGATGAAATTCTGGCAATGCTTCAGCTACAAACAGACTTGGGCATTTGCTTTCGGTAAATTTATGACCGATGGTGTTTGGTGGTTCTTCCTGTTCTGGACTCCTTCTTATCTGAATACGCAATTCGGTATCAAGACTTCCGAAGGATTGGGTATCGCATTGATCTTCACTCTGTATGCCATCACGATGCTTTCTATTTATGGTGGTAAACTGCCTACTATCATTATCAACAGAACCGGTTTGAATCCGTATGCAGCACGTATGCGTGCCATGTTGATATTTGCATTCTTCCCGCTGGTAGTATTGCTGGCACAGCCTCTGGGTACTATCTCTCCGTGGTTACCGGTTATCATGATCGGTATCGGTGGTGCAGCTCACCAGTCTTGGTCTGCCAACATTTTCTCTACCGTAAGTGACATGTTCCCGAGAGCAGCCATTGCAAGTATCACTGGTATCGGTGGTATGGCCGGTGGTTTCGGTTCAATGATTCTTCAGAAAGTAGCAGGTAACTTGTTCGTATATTCATCAGGAAGTACAATGGTAGATGGAAAAGAAGTGGAAATGACTCATGATTTACTGGAACAAGGTGCACAGTTCGTACGCCCTGCCATGGAATTTATGGGCTTCTCCGGTAAACCTGCAGGATACTTCATCATCTTCTGCGTATGCGCAGTAGCTTACCTGATTGGTTGGGTTGTAATGAAGGCTCTGGTTCCGAAGTACAAACCTATCGTATTGGAATAATACTGGAATAGTATTTATAGATAATAAAAAGGTGCCCAGCGATGAGCACCTTTTTTGGTATATATAAAAGACAGAAAAGTACTGACACAAAAAAAGCCCCTTCTCACGAAGCGACTCTCTTCTGCACTCTCCCGTGAAAAACATGAACCTCGGTCCGCTTTAGCAAATGGACCTACAAACGGCCATGAGAGATACAGGAGCGCAAAACTTTAAGATGAAAAAAAGGGAAGTCTCACGACTTCCACAATTCTTCTAACCTTAAATCTAAATCTCTATGAAAAAAACGTTCGGCAAAGATAAGGGTTTATTACATTCAGAAATACTAATAAAAGATATAAAGAAAAGAGGAACGTTTAAGATTTGCTAAATGGGACTTGGATTAGGATTTACTACCCTATTGGGAAAATATATTTTGCCAATAGGGAAAAAATATGTCTCCTCCTGAAAGTCACAGTTCCTTCCATTTTAGAAAATACTATCCAACAAGTCCGCATAGATAGGATTTTGCCGTAGCAAATGGGGTACACCTGTCATAAACAATTGCTTACGGGCACGGGTGAGAGCCACATTCAATTTCCGGTCAATCCATACCCCACCCTCTTCCGTAAGATTGGCAAGGAATTTCAATTGATAAGTACGGTTTACACAGAAGGAATAAATAATCACATCGCGCTCACTCCCCTGGAAGCGCTCTACGGTATCTACCAGGATATCGTTTAAACACGGAATGCCCAAAGCAGCTATTTCACTTTTAATAAGAGCTATCTGACTACGATAGGGAGTGATAATCCCCAAAGTCAGGGCAGGACGAAAACCGGAACTACCGTCATATTGCCGATAGATAGCAACTGCCAGTCTGGCTACGAGCTGCGCTTCGGAATGATTAATCTTTGCCGATTGCGAAGCGACCTCCGGCACTGAGGCAAGAAAAACCACACGACGCACCAGTATATCTGCAAATTCATCGTTTTCCAGCCCCGGAGCAAGTGTCAGTTCCCCTTGTTGATGTTGCAGACCGACAGGTTCCAGCAGTCCGCCATAAAAGGCATGATTAGGAAAACGAGCCACTTCCACATTCATACGTCCCTGGCGGCAAAGCATGTCATAGGAGCGGTTAGTGACGAGTGATAAGCGATTAGTGGTATCAGCAGAATTCCGATAGAGGCGTTCAAAAAGGGAATCTTTCAAATTATGCAAACCGATGCTGTGCAGGCATTCCTCGCAGACTTCGGATTGGGATTCGGATTGAAGCACGACGGCGGGCAATTGTTTATGATCACCAATGAGGATAAACTTACCGATAGCATTTTCACCCGCCACATTACGCGCACAAAGAAGCCCCAGCAGTTGTGGTTCCAGTATCTGAGTAGCCTCATCCACAATAGCCACATCGAAAGTTTTCAAACGGAACAGTTCCGTTTTGGAGGAGAATGTGGAGACAGTACCCACAAAAACACGGCAACGTTCTATGCGAGCATGTACCTCACGACGCGAGGAACAGGATTCCAGCACATTCTCTATCAGACGTGAACGGAAAGGCATATCGCAGGAAAGTTCACTTCCTATACGGATGAAATCAATCTCAGGAGTAATGGCAGAGAGAGTTTTACAGATCTCATCCACTGCACGATTGGTGTATGAGAGCAATAATATCTGCTTCCCCTCACGATAAAAGGCTTCCACCATACCACGTAGAGCGCGGGAAGTCTTTCCGGTGCCCGGAGGACCCACCAAAAGAAAATAATCTTTAGCAGCCTGGGCTTTCAGGGTGATACGGGAGAAATCATCCGGAGCAACTGCAATGCGAGGATCGAAAGAAACATCAAACTCCGGCTGTCGCTGGGATAGCAACAGGTCCCGGCGATCCTTGTTGGCAGAAAGAAAGGCAGAAAGTCCCAGGTACATGCTGCGGAAAGAAGTATCCATATAATCATGCTCGATGGCATAACGACTGTCGGGAGGAAGCACGGAAGTATTTTGTTGCGAAGCACGAAGGCGGATACGGATATCCCGGTCAGTGATTCGCTCAATATTCCCTTTGAATACCATTTTATTGGTTACATTGTCCGTATCATTATTACGTTGATAGAGAACGATGGAGTCACCTTCACGAAAATTCGGCAATGTCTGCACCGACCGCTGATTAGCCCGTGCCAACACAAGGTATGCTTTATGCAGATCCGCCGCATGATTCTCTGTGATCGTCAGATCGTATAATATCTCTCCCGCTTCACACTTTTCTTCAAGCGTAGAAAGCCACAAGGCGGCAGCACCTGTACGCCCTTCATAATCAATATCTCCCGATTTTGAAGTGTACAGTTCCTTCGTAATAAAATTATAGAGTGTATAGAAATAGCATTGTTCCAACGGTGTAAGCGCCCGAAGACGCTGCGTCACGGCATCAATAGCAGGGTAAAGATAGCGTTTCCACAATGTATTGTTCAGGTGGCGCTCATTCAGTGTATCCGGATGAATATCCTTCAGACGCTCTGCCGTATAGTGCGGACTATTACGTAATTGCATACCATATTCATTCGCCACAATCCGGTTGCGCACATCCATTACACGGCGTACCATCGCCCACGACGGACGAGCGGGATATAACAACGGATAGCGGGTATAAAGCAGATAAGCTTTTACTTTGCGGTGATCCATCCCCATGGAGTATTCCAATACCGCCTGATACAACAACATCTGTACCTTGTTATTCTCCTTCGGCTCCACCTTGCCCCGGATAGAATACTCGTCAGCCTTGCCCGACTTCATTTCTATGAAGGAAGACATATCGCGCTGCATATAGTCCAGGCGGCCTTGCAATCCCAGGGCTTCACAGATATAGGTAGGTTCCAGTACGGCATCCGTCTTATCCAGTTCATAACCGGGAGCACGGAAAGTCTCCGTCACCGTTTGTCGGATATGGTCGAAGTGCCGTTTACAATCAGAGAAGAATTCCTTTTCCTTTTCTTTATCCAACAAATCGGCACACGCGGCCAAATCAATGGAATAGGTACGGAACGCTTTCTTCATACAAGTCAGATAGTCCGGTTCCTCCTTGGCATAGATCCACTCATCCAGAAAAAGATTGGCAATGTTTCCAAGCAACAGTGGACGTGTATTGTCAGGAGATTGCAGGCGTGCCAGCAAATAATTGGCAGGATGATGCCCGTAATCTTTAAAGCACTCTGCCAACGAGCTGATATCCAACAGATAGTCCGGTTCCAGTATAACAAAGGAAGGCGTCAGTACACCAGCCTCATCTACAGCTACATCTAGCAGGTTGACCTGCGCATGACGCCACAGCAGTTTGCAGGTCTCGGCAAATTCCTCATTCACCTGAGATACATTGTAGCGTACCCTCAGCGGTTCATCGGCAACGGTATCTACAGGCAATACATATAGAAAAGTGTCGTCAGCATACTGGAAGCAGACACGCATCCGGCGTATCCGTTCTTTTGCGGGCGGAGCAACAATATAAGTGGCATCCGCACGGGGAAGCAGATGATACAGTTCAGCAGGGATATCCTCACCCGTCAACCGTTTCACAAAGAAGGTCAATGTCTTAATGTCACGCAATAGATTCTCGCGTGAAGGTTCGGATTGCCGATTCAGTACGGCATTGGAAGTCAGTCGGAAGGTGTGCAGGCGGTTTTGTTCCACTACGGAGAGCCCCACTTTTGAGGCCACAAAACTGACGCGAGCGGAAAGGTCCGTCATTTGCAGGCTACCGTCCGGCATCTGCGTACGGCAAAGGCGTTCCAGAAATTCACGAAGCTGACGATAAGCTGTTACCAGCGGAATATTTTCATCCCGGCAGACAGTGAGCAAGAAATGATAGTACTCCCGTGCTTCTTCTTTCATTATTCCTCCTTCTCTTCATCAGTCTCGTCCGCGTCGGTCTTTTTATCCTTAATCATCAGGATACTCAACTCATAGAGCAGATAAAGCGGAACGGAAACCACAGTCAGGGTGAAGGGGTCGCCAGTCGGCGTAATGATAGCTGAAATAATCACGATAAGCACCAGTGCATGACGGCGGTATTTGCGCAGGAAAGATTTATGTACCAGTCCCAAGAGCGAAAGCAGCCACGTCACTAACGGCAATTCGAAAGCCAGCCCCATGCAGAGCACCAGCATCATGAAGTTATCTATGTAGGAATTCAAAGAAATCTGGTTCTCAATAGCCGCGCTCAGTTGATAGGTGGAAAGGAAACGCAGCGTCAGCGGATAGACCATAAAATAGCCCAGAAGTACACCAAGGAAGAACATCACCGTACCAATGCACAGGGCTTTCTTCACGCCACGCCGCTCATTAGCATAGAGCGCAGGACTGATAAACCGCCAGATTTCAAAAAAGATATAGGGCGTAGCCGTCACCACCGACATCCAAAATGCAGTGGACATGTGAATAAAAAACGGGGCAGCCAGATTAATATTGATTAGTTTGACATGGAACTCCTGTGTGAAGAAATCATCATGGAGATCGAAGACTTTTCCCACATAGCGCAGCACGTCGTAGAAAACGAAGTCGTTCTGACAGGGAGCTAACACTACGTTATCAAACAGCCACGGCATCGCAATAAAATAACCGACAGCCAATACAAACCATACCCCGAGTACCCGAAACAATACACGGCGCAGTTCGTCCAAATGATCCCAAAAGGTTAATTCCTTATCTGCCATAGTAGTAAGTAGCTACGAGTTACAAGTTACAAGCTACAAGTACCATGCGGCATAATTGCGCAGCCACTTGTAGTTTTGTAGCTTGTAGCTCGTAGCTTATGTAGCTCATTTATTTTTTGAAGCCGGCTCTTCTATATCATCCTTTGCCTTGTTTATTTCTTCTTTTGCTTCATTCACACCATCTTTGAAGCTCTTCACACCTTTACCGAGTCCTTTCATCAGTTCGGGGATTTTCTTGCCACCAAACAACAACAGTATTAACAGGGCGATGATAACCCATTCGGAACCGCTGGGCAGAAAGCCTAATAAAAGTAAGTTTGCCATATCCGTAGTCTTTTAAATTTGTTGCAAATATAATAGTTTCACCACAGATTACACAGATTTACACAGATTAAAACGAAAACTTTCTGTGTCAAGCCGAATAACCGGGAAGCATATACAGCTCACGAACGGACGGTTAATCCTGATAATAGATTCTTTTCACCCGTGTAGAAATACTTGTCAGCACTTCGTAAGGAATGGTTTCAAGAATATCGGAAAGTACCGTAATAGGCAGATGATCACCGAAAATCTCCACGGTATCCCCTTCCTTACAGTCAATGTCCGTAACATCAATCATGCAAACGTCCATACAGATGTTACCCACATAGGGCGCACGCTGGCCATTCACAAGGCAATAGGCGTGGCCGTTGCCAAGATGACGGTTCAACCCGTCGGCATATCCGATAGGCAATGCGGCAATCCGTGAATTACGTGTCAGATGCCCCTTACGGCTATAGCCTACTGTGTCTTCCTGGGGTACATCACGTATTTGCAGGATGGTCGTTTTCAGTGTGCTCACATTATTGATAATGCTGTTATCAATGGGGCTGATACCATACAAACCGATGCCCAACCGTACCATGTCGAACTGTGCGCCCGGGAAGCGCTCGATACCGGCCGAATTGCAAATGTGCCGGAGTATCTTATGCGGAAATGCTTCCTGCAACTGCATGGATGCCGCCTCAAACGTTTCAATCTGCCCACGTGTAAACGCATCGAACTGTGACGCATCACTACCCACAAAGTGCGAGAATACCGAACGGGCAATCACTGCATCCTGTCCTTTCAGCCGTTCAATCAGTCGCGGCATATCTTCGGCAGCAAAGCCCAGGCGATGCATACCCGTATCCAGTTTTATATGAATCGGAAAGTTAGTGATTCCTTCTTTCTCCGCCTCTTTAATCAGTGCATCCAGCAGGTGGAAGCTATACACTTCCGGTTCCAGTTTATAGTCGAACATGGTCTTGAACGCAGTCATCTCCGGGTTCATGATGATGATGCTTGCCGTGATACCTGCCTTGCGGAGTTCGGAACCCTCATCAGCCACAGCCACAGCCAGGTAATCAACATGATGTTCCTGCAATGTCTTGGCAATCTCATACGAACCGGCACCATAGGCTGATGCTTTCACCATGCACACCATCTTCGTATCCGGACGCAGTTTACTGCGGTAATAGTTCAGATTGGCTATCATGGCTCCAAGATTCACCTCAAGAATGGTCTCGTGTACCTTTTTTTCCAGTTCTTCCGTCAAAGCATCGAAGCCGAACTGACGGGCACCTTTTATTAATATAATTTCATTCTCCAACCGTAGTTCTCCACGGGAAATGGCATGCAACAGGGCTTCTGTATTAGAATAGAAAGCCTTCTCGATGTCAAAGCGTGCGGCACACGAAGATATCTCACTGCCTACTCCGATGATACGCTCAATGCCGCGGCTACCGGCAAGCTGCGATACTTTCCGGTAAAGTGTCGGCGCATTCTGTCCGGTTTCCAGTATATCCGAGAGGATAAGAGTCCGCTTCAGTCCGTTACTCTGCGAACGACGGTAAAGAAAATCGAGTGCAATGTCCAGTGAAGCGAGATCACTGTTATAGCTATCATTTATCAGCAGGCAACTGTTTTTACCTTCCTTCACTTCCAGGCGCATAGCCACCGGTTCCAGTGTCGCCATACGTTCCGTAATCTTCTCGGCAGGAAGCATCAGGTAAAGACAAGCAGCCAGGCAGTTCAACGAATTCTCAATGGAAGCATCGTCAATAAAAGGCAGTATAAAGGTATTATCCATCTCCAAATAACGATAAGAGATGACGGTGCAATCCTCCTTTTTCTCCACCTTACTTATAAAGAGGGGGCGTTCCATATCTTTCCGGCTCCACGCTATTTCACGAGCACTGAGCATGGACTTCGACACACAATTACTGATAAACTCATCATCACCATTATAGATCACCACATCGCAGTTCTTGAAGAGCGACAGTTTTTCCATGCATTTCTCTTGCAGAGAGAAGAAGTTCTCCTGATGAGCTCCGCCAATATTGGTCAGTATGCCAATAGTAGGTTTGATAATATTCTGCAAGGCACGCATCTCTCCCATCTCCGAAATTCCTGCTTCGAAAATAGCGAGTTCGGACTGCTCGTTCATCTGCCAGACGGACAGCGGCACGCCGATCTGCGAATTATAACTGCGTGGTGAACGGACAATCACCCGTTCAGGGCTGAGCAATTGATGAAGCCATTCCTTTACAATCGTCTTTCCGTTACTGCCCGTTATGCCGATAACCGGTATCTGAAACTGTTCGCGGTGTTGTTCCGCCAACTTCTGCAAAGCCTTCAACGGATTGGCAACCACCAACAAGTTGAGAGTTGAGAGTGGAGAGTGGAGAGTTAGCTGCGCACCATCACGCTGCATAGCACTCTCAACTCTCCACTCTCCACTCTCAACTTCCCTAAAGTCTTCTTTGCTAACCACAAAATTGCGAACACCGCGTGAATACAAGTCAGGAATATAGCGTGCGCCATCATTGCGCTTGGTAGTTAGGGCAAAAAACAAGGTTTCTTCGGGGAAACTCAAGGAACGGCTATCAGTAAGTAGCCAATCTATGGTTGCCGGCGTGTCCCCCACACGTCGTGCACTGATGCGTTCGGCTATTGTTTCAATCGTATATGACATATATCTTTCTCTTTTTTGAAATCTAAGTACGGGTATTTTTTGTTAAGTCGGTCTATTTTTAACACAATTTGTCCTAAAAAACGCTTATACTCGTCTGATTCCGGATGGAAGGGCTTATGAGAGAGCGCTTTATTGATATTTTCACTTTCCTGCATAATCTCTAACGCATCCTCAGAGAAGCAGGTCTGCACAAACTTCTCCCATACATAGCGCACCGCCAGGGGGGATGGATGTACCATGTCATCAGCATAAAAACGATAGTCACGAAGCTCGTCGAGTAAGAACTCATAAGCCGGAAAATAAAAGACATGTCCGGGAAAAGAAGTCTGTAGCTGATCAATGGCAAGCAGAAGTGTAGCTTTGCTCAATTGATTAGCATGCATTCCGTCGCGTACATGACGGATGGGGCTGACCGTAAGAATCACTTTCAACTTCGGGTTCCGGGCAATCAGACCGGAGAAGAGAGAAGTATAATCCAATACGATCTCCTGCACACTGAGCCGGCGACGGGTAAAGACAGACTCCGGCTGTTTATGGCAATTGGCAACCACATGTCCCGTGGATTTCTGTTCATACACCCACGCTGTACCAAAAGTCAACATCAGGCAGTTCAAGTGGTGAATACGTTCGTGCGCCGTTTGCAGACTGGTATTGATACGCTGCAACACCTCTTCTGCCGAGGGAGAAGAAAAATCGCCATGATGCATCGGGCTATGCCAGCACTCACGGAAAAAGAACAGATCTTCTTCTTTATACAGTCTGCCCGTCACCATCTCGCGCAAGGCCGCCGAAACGGATAAAGGGTTATAAAGAACCCCGTAAGGATTGACATCCGGACGGAATCCGGCATCCACAAGCAGTGCACCAATGTTGGTGGCGAAGCAGGAACCCATCAACAGAAGTTCGTCCGCCTGAGTAAAACGGGGCAGATCGGAAGGTAATTCAACAGGAGTAGAAAAGTTCATACGTTTACATCATCATGTTCTTCCGAATGGAGAATTTCACAATAGCCATTGCCTGAATGGAAGCAAAGGGAACATCCATCGGTTCATGGTGTGGGTTGTAGCTCACCAGTTTGATGCAACCCTCCTGCTCCGAACGGTTCACAGACTTCACTGCCAGATACTCATCGCCATCAATATCAAATGAGACCAGATACATTTCACCATAAATGACATTGCTGAAGCTGTTGATCTCCTTGAAACCTACAATATCTCCCGAGTTCAAGATGGGATACATACTGTCTCCGCTGATATAAAGGGCACCGTCGCATACGGGAATACTAGGTATTTGTATTCTTCCCACCACAAACTGGTGCTTATTGGCAAGCAATGTACGCAGATTAGCGGCGGCCGTGATGTCGTACAATGCCACACTGCGGTCTTTCATCGCATCCTGCGTTTTGGGATTGTGTATTATCCCTACATCGCCCGTTGCCAACTTATTATGGCAACTTTGCAAATGACTTACAGGAGTTCCCTTCCCTAGCAGTAACCAGTTATAATCCACGTCCTTCATCTTGCTCAGCAACAACGGGAAGTCGGTACTGTTTCGTGCAGTCCAGTTACTAAGTGTGGAACGCGATACACCCAAGTAGGCAGCCAGATCGGCATCTGTTTTGAAGTTCAATACACGCTTGGCACGCTTCACGATGTCCGCTACATTAAAAAAGATTTCCTTTTCCATTTTTATTTTATGTATATAAGTTCTAATGTTGCCTTCAACATACACTTATGCATTTTTTTAGTGCAAAAGTCAATATATGATGTTTCCATACGAAAACGAAGTTATACATTACAGCAACGAAACTAATCAATTTGTTTTAAAGGGGCAAATAAAAATAAGGTAAACAATACCCGCACTATAACAGAATATCTTTTCCACTACGACTGAACGGGTGTTTCACTACGGCTGAACCGAGTGGAACATTCATCCTTCTACTAAACAACAACTTAGAGTACATTTCTAGTTTTTGGCACATGATATCCATCCCAGTCATATTCTTCGGTATAACTATCGAATGCAGAAGTTTCCGTAATGCCCACTTGTGCATAAAGCCCGGCAATTTCCGCCTGTTCCGCCGGCGAGAGACCACGTTCCTTGTGCAGGATACCGTAATAAGTAGGTTTTGGAAAGCGAGTACGAATCATCCCTTTCAACAGCAACGCTTTCTTAATAGGGAAAAAGTACTGATACCCCAGGCATAACGAAGTTTCACAGTGGTTTGGAAGTAAGGACAATGAGTGGTATCCATCGGATAATTGGCAGGATTCACCGTTACGGTGCTGTTTACACTTTGTGGCACATGCAGTGTAACGAGATGGCGCAGGCAACTTCCACTTCGTGTACAATCGGGGTTAAGACAGTGGAAATAATTCAAAGGTATCAAACCATAATCAAAGTAGTCTTCCATAATGTTTTGTTTTTAAAGGAACAAATGTAGTAAATCTATTCTGATGGAACAATCCAAATGAGAATAGCTCTTGAAATATTCAATATAAAAAAGGGGAAGAACTAAAGTTAAAGAGGCAAGGATTCATATTTTTCCCCAAAAAAGGGAATACCTTCCGTTTTCTTTTACTAAATTTGCAATTTGTAATCCTCAGAACAGAGATGAAGACAGAACCAACAACATATAACTTGCTAAATTCTATTTCTGATCCCGAAGACCTGCGTAAACTGAGCGTTGAACAGCTTCCGGAAGTTTGCAAAGAATTGCGGCAGGACATTATTAAAGAAGTTTCGTGCAACCCGGGACACTTTGCAGCCAGTTTGGGGACGGTAGAATTGACCGTCGCCCTGCATTATGTGTTCAACACCCCTTACGACCGCATTGTGTGGGACGTAGGCCATCAGGCGTATGGCCATAAGATACTGACCGGACGTCGGGAAACATTCTCCACCAACCGGAAATTTAAGGGTATCCGCCCTTTCCCTTCTCCCGATGAAAGCGATTATGACACTTTTACTTGCGGACATGCGTCAAACTCCATTTCGGCAGCTCTCGGCATGGCGGTAGCGGCAGAAGAAAAAGGAGAAAAAGACCGCCATGTGGTTGCCGTAATTGGCGATGGCAGCATGAGCGGCGGGCTGGCATTCGAAGGATTGAACAATGCCTCGGCAAGCTCCAACAATCTGCTTATCATTTTGAACGACAATGAGATGGCCATAGACCGCAGCGTAGGCGGCATGAAGCAGTATCTCTTTAACCTGACCACCTCAAACCGGTACAACCAGCTCCGCTTCAAACTGTCCAAGATGCTGTTCAAAATGGGTATCCTCAACGAAGATCGCCGTAAGGCACTTATCCGCTTTGGCAATAGCCTGAAATCGATGGCTGCCCAACAACAGAATATCTTCGAAGGAATGAATATCCGCTACTTCGGCCCCATCAACGGACACGATGTGAAAAATATCGCACGTATCCTGCGAGACATCAAAGACATGAAGGGACCGAAAATCCTGCACCTGCACACCATTAAAGGAAAAGGCTTCGAACCTGCCGAGAAGGCTCCGGGCATCTGGCATGCACCGGGAAAGTTCGATCCCGAAACCGGTGAACGCTTTACGGCAGATACACACAACCTGCCCCCCCTCTATCAGGACGTTTTCGGTGAAACCCTGGTGGAACTTGCCGAAAAGAATCCACGCATCGTCGGTGTCACTCCCGCTATGCCCACAGGGTGTTCCATGAACATGCTGATGCAAGCAATGCCCAACCGTGCTTTTGACGTAGGCATTGCCGAAGGGCATGCAGCCACTTTCTCGGGCGGTATGGCCAAAGAAGGGATGCAACCTTTCTGCAACATCTATTCTTCATTCATGCAACGTGCTTACGACAATGTCATTCATGACATCGCCATACTCAAACTTCCCGTCGTGCTCTGCCTGGACCGCGCCGGGCTGGTAGGAGAAGACGGACCGACCCACCACGGTGTGTTCGACCTGGCTTACTTCCGCCCCATCCCCAACTTGACGATTTCCTCGCCCATGAACGAGCACGAACTACGCCACCTCATGTACACGGCACAGCTGCCGGACAAAGGTCCGTTCGTTATCCGCTACCCCCGTGGGCGCGGTGTGCTGAAGGACTGGAAATGCCCGCTGGAAGAAATCCCGGTTGGCAAAGGACGCAAGCTGAAGGACGGCAAAGATATGGCAGTCGTTACCCTCGGCCCGATAGGAAACATTGCCGCAAAGGCCATCGAACGGGCAGAAAAAGAAAAAAACATCTCAATAGCACATTACGACCTGCGTTTCCTCAAACCACTGGACGAGGAGATGCTCCACGAAATAGGACGCTCATTTTCCCGTATCATCACCATTGAAGACGGTATACGGAAAGGCGGCATGGGGACTGCCGTCCTGGAATTTATGTCGGACAACGCCTATACACCGCACGTGCAGCGCATAGGCGTACCGGATAAGTTTATAGAACATGGCACGATACAGGAGCTATATCATCTGTGTGGTATGGATGAGGAAGGTATCTTAGAAAGAATAATAAAAGAGCAATGAAAATTATTATTGCCGGTGCCGGCGCAGTAGGCACACACTTGGCAAAATTGTTGTCGCGCGAGAAGCAGGACATCATATTGATGGACGACAATGAAGAAAGGTTGAGCACACTTAGTTCCAACTTCGATTTAATGACGGTCACGGCATCGCCTACTTCCATTCAGGGATTGAAGGAAGTAGGGGCTAAAGATACTGACCTGTTTATAGCCGTCACTCCCGACGAAAGCCGTAACATGACCGCATGCATGCTTGCCACCAACCTCGGTGCCAAAAAGACCGTTGCCCGCATCGATAATTACGAGTATCTTCTGCCCAAAAACAAAGAATTTTTCAAGAAACTGGGTGTCGACTCGTTGATTTACCCTGAAATGCTTGCCGCCAAAGAAATCGTATCTTCCATACGTATGAGTTGGGTGCGCCAATGGTGGGAATTTTGTGGCGGATCACTGATACTTATCGGTACCAAGATGCGTGAAAAAGCGGAAATACTGGATATTCCCCTACACCAGCTTGCCGAAACGGACAAACCCTATCACGTGGTAGCCATCAAACGCTGCAACGAAACACTTATTCCGCGCGGTGACGATGTAATCAAACTGCATGACATCGTTTATTTCACCACTACCCGCAAATATGTACCTTATATACGCAAGATAGCCGGAAAGGAAGATTATGCCGACGTACGCAACGTTATGATCATGGGTGGAAGCCGTATTGCCGTGCGAACCGCCCAATACGTACCCGACTATATGCAAGTAAAGATCATAGACAACGACTTGAACCGTTGCAACCGCCTGACCGAACTTCTTGATGACAAGGTTATGATTATCAACGGAGACGGACGCGATATGGACCTGCTTATCGAAGAAGGTCTGAAGAACACAGAAGCCTTCGTAGCCCTTACTGGAAATTCGGAAACAAACATTCTTTCCTGCCTTGCCGCCAAACGTATGGGCGTCAGCAAGACGGTGGCGGAAGTAGAAAATATAGATTATATAGGTATGGCAGAGAGCCTCGACATTGGTACGGTAATCAATAAGAAGATGATTACCGCCAGTCACATCTATCAGATGATGTTGGATGCCGACGTCAGCAACGTGAAATGCCTGACCTTTGCCAATGCCGACGTTGCAGAGTTTACCGTGAAAGCCGACTCTAAAATCACTAAGCACCAGGTAAAGGACCTCGGACTACCGAAGGGAACCACTATCGGCGGATTGATCCGACAGGGCGAAGGAGTTGTAGTAACGGGTAATACGCAGATATTACCCGGCGACCACGTGGTAGTCTTTTGTTTGAGCATGATGATTAAGAAGATTGAGAAATACTTTAATTAAATGAAGAACTAAAAAAGGATATTCTTCATTCATATAATATGATTAATTTCAAGACGGTTATACGGATTATCGGTATCCTCCTATTGCTGGAGACGGTGATGCTATTGCTTTGCTCGGGCGTTTCATTCTATTATCAGGATGAAGCGTTAGTGGATTTCTGGGTATCAGCAGGTATTACGGCAGGCGCCGGACTACTCCTGGCAGCCATGGGCAGAGGCGGTGACCGCCAACTGACACGCAGGGACGGATATGTACTCGTCAGCTTTGCCTGGGTAGCCTTCTCTATTTTCGGCATGTTGCCGTTCTACATCAGTGGATATATCCCCAGCATCACCAACGCCTTCTTTGAAACAATGTCCGGCTTTAGCAGCACGGGGGCTACTATATTGGATGACATCGAAGCACTCCCCCACGGTTTGCTCTTTTGGCGCAGCATGACACAATGGATAGGTGGCTTGGGTATTATCATGTTCACCATTGCCATCCTTCCGATATTCGGTGTCAGCGGCTTGCAAGTGTTTGCCGCCGAAGCCAGCGGACCTACACATGACAAAGTACATCCGCGCATCGGCATCACTGCCAAATGGATCTGGAGCATTTACGCAGGCATCACCTGCATCCTGGTCGCCCTGCTGATGTTGGGTGGGATGGACTGGTTCGACAGTGTCTGCCATGCCTTTGCTACAACAGGTACAGGCGGATTCTCCACTAAGCAAGCCAGTGTAGCTTACTACCAATCACCCTATATTGAATATGTAATATCCATCTTTATGTTCATATCCGGTATCAACTTCACGTTGCTGCTGTTCTTTGTCAACCGAAAGTTCAAGAAAGTTATCCACGATGCTGAGTTAAAGTGGTATTTCTGGTCGGTAGTACTATTTACCAGTCTGATCGCAATGATACTTTATTATTCCAAACCGATAGGCATGGAAGATGCATTCCGCAAATCACTGTTCCAGGTTATTTCACTGCACACTTCCACAGGGTTCGCTACGGACGACTATATGCTGTGGCCCGCCGTGACGTGGGGTTTACTGACCATCGTCATGTTAATGGGTGCCTGTGCAGGGAGCACAACGGGTGGTCTTAAATGTATCCGTATGGTGATTCTCGGTAAAGTGGCACGCAATGAGTTCAAACATATCCTCCACCCTAACGCGATACTTCCGGTACGTATCAACAAGCAGGTTATTTCACCTTCCGTACAGTCTACCGTATTGGCATTCTGCTTTATATATGCGGTCATCATCATCATCAGCGTGCTGCTTATGATGGGAATGGGCATTGGTTTTATAGAATCTGTTGGTTGCGTAGTATCCGGTATCGGCAACATGGGTCCCGGGCTAGGAGAAACCGGTCCCGCCTTCTCATGGAATGCACTTCCCGATGCGGCAAAATGGTTAATGTCTTTCCTTATGCTGCTGGGACGTCTGGAATTATTCACCGTATTATTGCTTTTCACTCCGGAATTCTGGAGAAGAAGTTGATATAAGGCAAAAAAGTGCTAAAAAGAGACTTATTTGCCATCTCTATATAACAAAATAGTCAATATTTGTTATACATTTGCACCCGAATGAAAAAGTAGTTGAATGAAACAGTGCATAAAATACTTCATGATTATCCTACTCGGCGTATTATTATACGACGGTGCAATTCAGGCGGCGGGTATATCATGTCCTTTCATGAGCAACGACAACGAACGCTGTTTTCTTTCCCAAGCTCCTACCTCACATCAGCAAAACATTCGTAATATATACAATCATTTCTCGTCCATGCCCTTATATATGGACAATGTGGACAGTACACAGGTGCCCGGCAACAAGAGTTTCTTCATTTTGCTGAATTACTTCCGGATGTACTGGCTGGCCGATTCGCCAACTAGCAATCCGTTGTTGCATCCCGCTTTCTATCCTGTGCCCGATCCGCTCTCCTATTATGTATTCGGGCTGAGAAAGATAATCATTTGATAAACTAAGTCAGGCAAGTTCTACAGCCTTGCCAAGGTTCGTCGAAGGCAATTCAGAGGTATTGCTACCTTCGACCATCTATCCTATTATATACATCTAAAAGTTAATTAGATTTATGAACTTTACTTTGTTAGTAGTCGTCTTGCTGACGGCAATTGCTTTCGTGGGTATTGTTATCGCATTGTCCAAAGCGATATCACCCCGTTCGTACAATCCACAGAAGATGGAAGCGTACGAGTGCGGTATTCCCACCCGTGGTAAATCATGGATGCAGTTCCGGGTGGGTTACTATCTGTTTGCCATCCTGTTTCTGATGTTCGACGTGGAGACGGTATTCCTGTTTCCATGGGCAGTCATTGCCCGCGACCTGGGAATAGCTGGATTGCTTAGTATCTTATTTTTCTTACTTATCCTGGTATTAGGACTTGCCTATGCATGGCGGAAAGGAGCATTGGAATGGAAAGAATAAAGAAGCCCAAAATAAAATCTATCCCGTATGAAGAATTTACGGATAATGAAACGTTGGAGAAACTCGTTCGCGAACTTAATGCCGGAGGCGCCAATGTTGCCCTCGGTGTACTGGACGATTTTATCAACTGGGGACGCAGTAATTCGCTGTGGCCGCTTACTTTTGCAACAAGTTGTTGCGGTATCGAGTTCATGGCACTGGGTGCCGCACGCTATGACATGGCGCGTTTCGGATTTGAAGTAGCCCGCGCCAGTCCGCGCCAGGCAGATATGATTATGGTGTGTGGAACCATTACAAATAAGATGGCGCCTGTACTGAAACGTCTGTACGACCAAATGCCGGACCCGAAATACGTAGTTGCCGTGGGCGGATGTGCCGTCAGTGGCGGACCGTTCAAGAAGTCCTATCACGTAGTGAATGGAGTAGATAAGATTTTGCCGGTGGATGTATACATCCCGGGATGCCCTCCCCGTCCGGAAGCGTTTTATTACGGCATGATGCAGTTGCAACGCAAAGTGAAGATAGAGAAATTCTTCGGCGGAGTGAACCGGAAAGAGCCGAAACCGGATAGTGACGAGTGACAGGGGAATGAGCTACAAGGGACAAGCTACAGGCTACAAGTGCCTTTCAGAATGATAGTCATTCAGTTGTTCTTTGGCATACAAATACAGTGCGGCAACTCGTAGCTCATAACTTATACAATAACGAAACATAATCAAAATATGGATAATATACGATTTATAGAACCTGCGGACTTGCATGCCGAAATGCTCCGCCTGCGCCAAGAGCAGCAGATGGATTTTCTGGAATGCCTGACCGGTATGGACTGGGGAGAAACAACCGACAAAAACACGCTGGATACACCGCGTGGTTTAGGAGTGGTTTATCATCTGGAATCCACTACTACTGGAGAACGTTTAGTCGTACGCACCGCTACCCTGAACCGTGAAAATGCCGAGTTACCCAGTGTCAGTGACATCTGGAAAGCAGCAGACTTCCTGGAGCGTGAAGTATACGACTTCTACGGCATCGTCTTTATTGGACATCCCGACATGCGCCGCCTTTACCTACGTAACGACTGGGTAGGCTACCCTATGCGCAAGGACAATGATCCGGAAAAGGACAATCCGCTGCGTATGGACAATGAAGAAACTATTGATACCACTACCGAGCTGGAACTAAGTCCGGATGGTACGATAAAAAATAAAGAACTGATACTCTTCGGAGATGAAGAATACGTTGTGAATATCGGGCCACAGCACCCTGCTACGCATGGCGTAATGCGTTTCCGTGTATCACTGGAAGGTGAAACCATCGAGAAGATAGACGCCAACTGCGGTTACATTCACCGAGGTATCGAGAAGATGTGCGAAAGCCTCACCTACCCGCAAACGCTGGCACTGACCGACCGTCTGGATTATCTGGGCGCACATCAGAACCGCCACGCCCTTTGCGCATGCATCGAACAAGCCATGGGTATTGAAGTGAGCGACCGTGTGAAGTATATCCGTACCATCATGGACGAATTGCAGCGTATCGACTCTCACTTGCTGTTTTACTCCTGCCTTGCAATGGACCTTGGTGCCCTGACTGCATTCTTCTATGGTTTCCGCGACCGTGAGAAGATACTCGACATCTTCGAGGAAACCTGTGGCGGACGCCTTATCATGAACTACAACACCATCGGTGGCGTGCAGGCCGACTTGCATCCCAACTTCCAGAAACGAGTGAAAGAGTTTATTCCCTACTTGCGTGGCATCATCCACGAATATCACGAAGTGTTCACTGGTAATATCATCGCCCAGCAGCGTCTGAAAGGCGTAGGAGTGCTGAGTCGTGAAGATGCCATTGCTTTCGGAGCTACGGGTGGTACGGGGCGTGCCAGCGGCTGGGCTTGCGACGTCCGTAAACGCCATCCCTACGGAGTATACGACAAAGTGGACTTCAAAGAAATCGTTTATACCGAAGGGGACTCTTGGGCACGCTACATGGTTCGTATGGACGAAATCATGGAAAGTATGAATATCCTTGAGCAACTCATTGATAACATTCCCGAAGGTCCGTACCAAGAAAAGATGAAACCCATCATCCGCGTTCCCGAAGGGCAGTATTATACTGCTGTAGAAGGTAGCCGCGGTGAGTTCGGCGTCTTTCTGGAAAGCCATGGCGACAAGACTCCGTACCGTCTACATTTCCGTTCCACGGGATTGCCGCTGGTTAGCACCGTAGATACCATCTGCCGCGGATCAAAGATTGCCGACCTGATTGCAATCGGGGGAACGCTGGATTACGTAGTACCGGATATTGATAGGTAATTAATGATTAACGATTAGTGATTAATGATAAGCGAATACGCTGTCACATCGCAAGATACTAATCACTGATCACTAACAACTAATAACTAATAACTAAATAACGTGTTTGACTTTAGTATAGTAACCAACTGGATACACCAGACGCTGACTTCCCTGATGCCGGAAGGTCTGGCGATATTCCTCGAATGTGTAGTGATAGGCGTGTGCATCATTCTGATGTATGCCGTACTCGCCATCATTCTGATTTACATGGAGCGCAAGATATGTGCTTTCTTCCAGTGCCGTCTCGGTCCGAACCGTGTAGGTAAATGGGGTAGTATTCAGGTCATCTGCGACGTGTTGAAGATGCTGACCAAAGAAATCTTCACCCCGAAAGCTGCCGACCGTTTCCTCTATAACCTTGCACCGTTCATGGTGATCATAGCTTCATTCCTTACATTTGCCTGCCTGCCTATTAATAAAGGTATGGAAGTGCTGAATTTCAATGTGGGTGTATTCTTCCTGTTGGCAGCTTCCAGCATAGGTGTATTGGGTATTCTGCTGGCCGGCTGGGGATCCAATAATAAGTTTTCATTGATCGGAGCCATGCGAAGCGGGGCACAGATCATCTCGTACGAGTTGTCTGTAGGACTAAGCATATTAACTATGGTAGTGCTGATGGGTACGATGCAGTTCTCTGAAATTGTAGAAGGACAAGCTGACGGATGGTTCATCTTCAAAGGACACATTCCGGCAGTGATCGCTTTCGTTATCTACTTGATAGCCGGAAATGCAGAGTGTAACCGCGGTCCGTTCGACTTACCGGAAGCAGAAAGTGAGCTGACGGCAGGATACCACACCGAATATAGCGGCATGCACTTCGGTTTCTTCTACCTCGCCGAATATCTGAATCTGTTTATCGTAGCCAGCGTGGCTGCCACCATCTTCCTGGGCGGCTGGATGCCATTTCATATTGTAGGACTGGATGGCTTCAACGTCCTAATGGATTATATTCCGGGCTTCATCTGGTTCTTCGGCAAGGCATTCTTCGTAGTATTCCTGCTGATGTGGATTAAATGGACATTCCCCCGCTTGCGTATCGACCAGATTCTGGCACTCGAATGGAAGTATCTGGTACCTATCTCGATGATAAACCTCATCCTGATGGTACTGATTGTTGTATTTAAACTGCACTTTTAGATTATGAAAACATACAGTTATTTTGGCGGACTGATGCACGGCATCGGCTCTTTGCTGACGGGTATGAAAACTACCATGACCGTCTTCTGCCGCCGGAAGGTAACAGAGCAATACCCGGAGAATCGTGTGACACTAGAGATGTTCGACCGCTTCCGCGGTACGCTGACCATGCCGCACAATGACCGGAATGAACACCATTGTATAGCGTGCGGGCTGTGCCAGATAGCATGTCCCAACGATACCATCAAGGTAACAAGTGAAATGATAGAGACTGAGGACGGCAAGAAAAAGAAGATATTGGCAAAGTATGAATACGACCTCGGTTCGTGCATGTTCTGCCAACTTTGTGTCACTGCTTGTCCGCACGATGCGATTACGTTTGCTACAGACTTTGAGCATGCGGTGTTCGACCGTACAAAGCTGGTGAAGACGTTGAACCATCCGGGCAGTCATGTAGAAGAGAAAAAGAAACCCGCTGCTCCCCAAAGTGAAGCAACAAAGTAATTTGTAATTAAGTAATTTGTAATTCAAGAATATGGAAATAACCCTTGAAACCGTAGTATTCTACTTTCTGGCAGTGTTCATCAGCGTGTGTTCCATTCTCACTGTGACTACACGCCACATGGTACGCTCGGCAACGTATCTGCTGTTCACGCTTTTCGGCACGGCAGGCATCTACTTCCTGCTGGGCTACACATTTCTGGGCTCGGTACAAATCATGGTTTATGCCGGCGGTATTGTTGTGCTCTACGTCTTCTCCATCCTGCTGACCAGTGGCGAAGGAGACCGTACTACCGACAAGTTGAAACGTAGCAAACTGTTGGCCGGTCTGGGAGCAACTGTAGGTGGTGCTATCATCGTAGTATTCATTACGTTGAAACATAAATTCCTCGTTACTACCGATCTTGTACCGCTGGAAATCAACATCAAGACTATCGGACACTCTATGCTGAGTAGTGATAAATTCGGTTATCTGCTTCCCTTCGAGGCAGTCAGCATTCTGTTGCTGGCGTGTATCGTAGGTGGGTTGATGATTGCACGTAAACGCTAAAAACAATTGATTATGATTCACATGGAATATTATCTGATAGTTTCGGCTATCATGTTTTTCGCCGGTATCTACGGGTTCTTCACCCGCCGCAACACACTGGCGATACTTATCAGCATCGAGTTGATACTGAATGCTACGGATATCAACTTCGCAGTGTTCAACCGTTTCCTTTTCCCCGACGGACTGGAGGGGTATTTCTTTGCCCTGTTCTCCATTGCCATCTCGGCCGCTGAAACGGCAGTAGCTATCGCGATTATGATCAATATCTACCGCAATATACGAAGCATCCAGGTTAATAAACTGGACGAGTTGAAGTGGTAGAATTAGTACAGTATCAATAATAGAATAAAAAGAAAAGAATATGGAATATACAATCTTCATTCTCCTGCTTCCTCTCCTCTCCTTCCTGGTATTGGGGATTGGCGGCAAATGGATGACGCACCGGACGGCAGGCATCATCGGTACCACGGTATTGGCTGTGGTAGCCCTACTGAGCTATGCCACTGCCTGGCAATATTTCTCCGCTCCACGTCTGGCGGACGGCACTTTCGACACAGTTATACCTTATAATGTGACGTGGCTGCCTTTCACCCCAACGCTGAGTATCGACTTGGGTATCCTGCTCGATCCTATTTCAGTAATGATGCTCATCGTTATCTCTACCGTGTCGCTGATGGTACATGTCTACTCTTTCGGCTACATGAAAGGTGAACGTGGATTCCAACGCTATTATGCATTCCTCAGCCTCTTCACTATGTCCATGCTGGGCTTGGTAGTGGCTACCAATATCTTCCAGATGTATCTGTTCTGGGAGTTGGTGGGTGTTTCGTCTTATCTGCTTATCGGTTTCTACTATACGAAACCATCTGCTGTTGCTGCAAGCAAAAAGGCGTTTATTGTCACCCGTTTTGCCGACCTGGGTTTCCTGATCGGTATCCTCGTTTACGGTTACTATGCCGGAACCTATACTTTCCAGCCCAGTGAAATGGCATTACTGAAAGGTGGTGCGACAATGATACCTCTGGCACTGGGACTTATGTTTATCGGTGGTGCCGGTAAGAGTGCAATGTTCCCATTGCATATCTGGTTACCAGATGCTATGGAAGGCCCGACACCTGTCAGTGCATTGATCCATGCAGCAACGATGGTAGTAGCCGGAGTTTATCTTGTAGCACGAATGTTCCCGTTGTTCATCGGTTATGCACCGGATGTGCTGCACCTGGTAGCTTACGTCGGAGCTTTCACTGCATTCTACGCCGCTTCGGTAGCTTGTGTGCAGAGTGATATCAAGCGTGTATTAGCATTCTCTACTATTTCACAAATTGGCTTTATGATGGTGGCACTGGGAGTTTGTACTTCTACCGATCCACATCACGGTGGCCTGGGTTACATGGCAGGAATGTTCCATCTGTTTACACACGCCATGTTCAAGGCATTGCTCTTCCTCGGTGCAGGTAGCATTATCCATGCAGTACACAGCAATGAAATGTCCGCTATGGGTGGGTTACATAAATATATGCCTGTAACCCATATCACGTTCCTGATTGCATGTTTTGCCATTGCAGGTATCCCTCCGTTCTCCGGATTCTTCTCTAAAGACGAAATACTGACTGCATGCTTCCAGTTCAATCCTGCTATGGGTTGGATTATGACAGCAATTGCTGCTATGACGGCATTCTATATGTTCCGCCTCTATTACGGTATTTTCTGGGGTAAAGAAAACAAAGAGCTTCACTCTGAACATAAGCCCCACGAAAGCCCGCTGGCTATGACTATCCCATTGATGTTCCTTGCTGTTGTTACCATTGTGGCAGGTTTCATCCCCTTCGGTAAGTTCATCAGCTCCAACGGTACAGCTTACGAGATACATCTCGATTGGACAGTAGCAGGCACCAGCATCGCTATAGCCGTTATCTCCATTGCGATTGCCACAGCTATGTATGCACGAGCCAAACAACCTGTTGCCAACGCTCTTGCCCACCGCTTCCGCGGATTATGGACAGCTGCTTATCACCGATTCTATATCGATGAAGTATATCAGTTCATAACTCACAAGATTATTTTCGGTTGCATCTCCCGTCCCATTGCCTGGTTCGATCGCCATGTAGTAGATGGCTTCTTCAACTTCCTTGCCTGGAGTGCCAATGCCACCAGCGATGAGATACGCGGTTTGCAAAGCGGACAGATTCAGCAATACACTTACGTATTCCTGTTGGGTACGCTGGCGCTGATATTGCTGTTACTGCTATAATAGAGAAATGTTAATCGTAATTCGTAAATAGTAAAACGTAATATAAAGATGAACATATTAAGTATTTTTGTTCTCATCCCTCTGTTGATGTTGCTTGGTCTCTGGCTAAGTCGTAACATCAAGCAGATACGCACGGTGATGGTCGTAGGTGCATCAGCATTGGTGCTGGCTGCCGTAGGCCTGACCATTGCTTACCTGCAAGCCCGTGCCGCCGGAGACACTGCCGAAATGCTGTTCCGTGCAGATGTACCTTGGTATCCGGCACTCAATATACATTACTCTGTGGGAGTAGACGGCATTTCAGTAGCCATGTTGCTGCTTTCTGCCATCATTGTCTTCACCGGTACTTTCGCCTCCTGGCGTTTGCAACCGCTGACAAAAGAGTATTTCCTCTGGTTCACCCTGCTTTCCTTGGGTGTGTTCGGCTTCTTCATTTCTACGGACTTGTTCACCATGTTCATGTTCTATGAGGTGGCGCTCATTCCTATGTACCTGCTTATCGGTGTATGGGGCAGTGGACGAAAGGAATATTCTGCCATGAAGTTGACATTGATGTTGATGGGTGGTTCTGCATTTTTGCTGATTGGTATTCTGGGTATCTACTTCGGTTCCGGTGCCACCAGTATGAACTTGCTGGAGATTGCACAACTGCACAATATTCCAATTGAACAACAACGCATCTGGTTCCCGCTCACCTTCCTCGGTTTCGGTGTACTCGGTGCATTATTCCCGTTCCATACATGGAGCCCCGACGGTCATGCCTCTGCGCCTACGGCTGTAAGTATGCTCCATGCAGGTGTATTAATGAAACTCGGAGGTTATGGCTGCTTCCGTATCGCCATGTATCTGATGCCTGAAGCTGCCCAGGAACTTGGATGGATCTTCCTGATCCTGACTGGTATATCCGTAGTTTACGGTGCTTTTTCTGCTTGTGTACAGACTGACTTGAAGTATATCAACGCATACTCTTCCGTATCTCACTGCGGTCTCGTACTCTTCGCCATCCTGATGATGAACCAGACTGCTTGTACCGGTGCTGTCCTGCAAATGCTCAGCCACGGATTGATGACTGCCCTGTTCTTTGCCCTCATCGGCATGATATACGGTCGTACTCATACCCGTGACGTACGCGAACTCTCCGGTTTGATGAAGATTATGCCTTTCCTGGCTGTTTGCTATGTGATTGCCGGACTTGCTAACCTCGGACTTCCGGGACTCAGCGGTTTCGTTGCCGAGATGACAATCTTCAACGGTGCTTTCCAGTATGCAGATGTTTTCCACCGCACGTGGACGATTATTGCCTGCACCAGTATTGTGATTACCGCAGTCTATATCCTCCGGCTGGTTGGCAAGATACTGTATGGAACTTGCACCAATAAGCACCATCTGGCACTGACTGATGCTACTTGGGATGAACGCACTGCCGTGATTATTCTCATCGTCTGCGTTGCAGGCCTCGGTCTTGCTCCATTGTGGATCAGCAATATGATTGGAGACAGTGTGTTGCCCCTGGTGAGTATATTTCAATAATGGTATGCTAATAACTTATAACTAATAACTTATCATTCAATAGATATGGATTATTCCCAATTCCTTATTCTCAAAGAAGAGCTTTCGCTGATAGCTGTCATCGTGATCCTCTTCGTGGCCGACCTCTTCATGAGCCCCGATGCTCACAAGAAGGACGGTAACCCACGACTCAATACCATGTTGCCTGTCGTGCTGCTCACGATACACACGCTGATTACTATTATACCCGGTCCGGCTGCCGATGCTTTCGGTGGCATGTACCATAACGCCCCGATACAAAGCATCGTGAAGTCCATCCTCAGCGTCGGTACGCTGATTGTTTTCCTTATGGCACATGAGTGGCTGAAACGACCCGATACTGTGATCAAGCAAGGCGAATTTTATATGCTGACGCTCTCTACCCTGCTGGGTATGTACTTCATGATTTCCGCAGGACATTTCCTGATGTTCTTCATCGGACTGGAAACAGCAAGTATCCCGATGGCTGCATTGGTTGCTTTCGACAAGTACCGCCATCACTCTGCCGAAGCCGGTGCCAAATACATCCTCACCGCACTTTTCTCCAGTGGACTGTTGCTTTATGGCATCTCGCTTATTTACGGAACGGTAGGTACTCTCTATTTCGATGATATCCCAGCTCACCTGGATGGCAACGCCCTGCAAATAATGGCATTTGTCTTTTTCTTCTCCGGCATGGGATTCAAGCTTTCCCTTGTTCCCTTCCACCTCTGGACGGCAGACGTGTACGAAGGTGCCCCGAGTGTAGTAACTGCTTATTTGAGCGTGATTTCTAAAGGATCGGCAGCTTTCGTATTGATGACTATCCTTATCAAAACATTCGCTCCGATGGTAGATCAATGGCAAGAAGTTCTTTACTGGGTTATCATAGCTTCTATCACCCTTGCCAACCTTTTCGCCCTGCGTCAGGAAAACCTGAAACGCTTGATGGCATTTTCCAGTATCTCTCAGGCAGGCTACATCATGTTGGGTGTGATTGCCGGAACACAACAGGGTATGGCATCATTGGTGTATTATGTACTTATTTACATGTTCGCCAATCTCTCTGTATTTGCAGTGATTACGATCATCGCCCTTCGTGCCCAACGTTTCACGCTCGAAGAATATAACGGATTATACAGTACCAATCCGAAACTGACATTCCTCATGACGCTTGCCCTGTTCTCATTGGCAGGTATTCCTCCGTTTGCAGGCTTCTTCTCGAAGTTCTTTATCTTCGCAGCAGCTTTCCAGGGCGGTTTCCATCTGCTGGTGTTCATCGCATTGGTGAATACGATTATTTCACTCTATTACTATCTGAAGATTGTGAAGTCCATGTATATCAACAAGAGCGATGAGCCTATCGCCACTTTCCGTAGCGATAACTACACGCGTGCCAGCCTTGTCATCTGTACGCTCGGTATTATTGTATTGAGCCTTGCGAGCGTGGTTTATCAATCCATCGACAAGTTCTCGTTCGGACTGAATTAGTTACAAGCTACAAAAGCTACGAGCTACAAGTTACGAGTGGCTGCGCTATTACACCGCAATGCACTTGTAACTTGTAGCTCGTAGCTTTTGTAGCTTGTAACTCTTATACCACCGGCAGAATAAACCAGAACGTCGATCCTTTACCCAGTTCACTATCCACACCGATAGTGCCTCCCAGTTGCTCTATGATACTTTTACTGATAGAAAGTCCCAGGCCGGTGCCCTGAACAAACGAGTTCAACTTTATGAAGCGGTCGAATATCTTCTCACAGGCTTCCGGGGCAATGCCGATACCTGTATCCGATACATATATCCGTAAATGCTTTGCATCCGGTTGGTCATATCCGATACGGATATAGCCGGTTGTAGTGAACTTAATAGCATTATTTACAAAATTGGCAACCACCTGGTGCAAACGATTAAGATCACTCACAATGACGAATGACGGTAAAGTCGGTTCGAATAAAAGCTCAACACCCGGCTTCACACGCAGTTTCATGGAGCGCTGAACATCTCCACACAGAGTATTCACATCCAGATCTCTTATTTTAAAGTCGAAAGTTCCCGCCTCAATCTTCGATAAATCCAGAATATCAGAAATCAGCTGCAACAGAAGTTCATTATTCTCTTCCACCATCTTTGAGTATTCCTGTTTTTCTCCCTGATCTTCTGTCTCCACCAGCAAACTTGAAAAACCCACAATGGCATTCAACGGTGTACGTATCTCATGACTCATATTCGCCAGGAAAGCACTCTTCAGGCGGTCTGCCTCTTCAGCTTTCTCTTTGGCTTCAATCAGCTTTTGTTCCGTTTCCTTCAATTCGGTGATATCGTAGTTAACACCGATTAATTCAATCAGTCCATTCTCGGGATCATAGCGGTTGAGTACCACATTCATGCGTACCCAGTTCCACTGGTTCAATGTTCCGGGTTTGAGTACACGCATCTCACTTTTGAAACTCGTTGCTTCCCCTCGTTTAGCCTTCTCAAAGAAAGCCAATACGCGTACCCTGTCTTGCGGGTGCATTTTATTATAAATTCCTACCACTTCAACCAATGGCGTATCTTCATCTTCACCCATATTCTTATACCATTGCTTGATGGCATATCCATTACGGGTAAGCAGGTTCAGCTTGGCATAGCCTACCTTGGCATATTCTGAAATCAGCAGGAAAAAATTCTCAAAATCACGAATCCGATTGATGGAACTGATACGTTCCGTATTGTCTATATTGATAAGTACAAAACCATTGTTATTGCCTTGGTTATCGTATATCTTACTTACTTTGGTATAAAGTTCTATTCCACCTCTTTTCTCCGATTCATAATAATCGCTCACATTGGAAAATTCATAGTCCTGCGAAAAGTCAAGTTCATCTTCCACTTTCACCCTTTCGCGGATATCGGACGGCACATTCGGATTCTCATAGAAGTTCACTCCAATCGTACTTGATTTGTCCTTGACCCCGAATATCTCCATGTCTTTATTATTAAGATCTATCAGTATCCCATCCTTATTATAAATCTCCACACCGACAGGAATATTGGAAAAGAGATTTCGCAATAGTTTCTCGCTGTGATCCAAAGCCATATACGTACGGCGCATCTCGGTGACGTCCATATAGAGACAAACCAATTCATCCGGTTCGGGAGAATAAATAATACAATGACAAGTCCTCTTTGACTCTTCAAAATATTCATCCAGTTCCCTGTACAGGCCATGCTTATGTATATCTGCAAGAATCCGAAGTTTGGTTGACAATTTGTCTGAAGAATAGATTTCTGAAGCAAAGCGCCCTTTATATCTTTCTAAAGGCGAACCGCACAAATCGGCGCTGAACTGATTAGCATCTGTGATAAGATAGTCATAAGGTTCACCTTCTTCATCGCAAAGAATGGAAAGGCGTACATAACCCATAGGCATATACTTATAGAGATTGCTCAGGAAATTACGTTCGCGGTCGGCCTCATCTCTGGCAAGACGCAAGCTGATACAAATATTAATGATATCGGCTAAAGAGGAGAACCATTGATAGTCTTCATTCGTCCATTTGTAGTACCTATCTACCAAGTCAATACCGATATATCCCCACACCCGTTCAGTATTCCGGAGAGGAACCACCATGAGTGACTTTATATTCTGCATAGCAAGTATCTCAGATTCCTGACGTGCCACCCGTGGCAAATCCGATAAAGTATTCAATAGGATGGGTTTGCCTGCCAACATTTGTTTAAGCCACCACTCCATGCCATTGGTCGGAATCAGTTGTAACATATCTATTTCAGGTCTAACTCCCTCAGTAACTACCTCGTAGGTACAACTTTGGGTGCGATAGTCAGCATCATATTCCACTATATAGACACGCCCGCCATGAAAAAGTTCGAGGACATCTTTCAATACTCCCGAAATAACCTCACTCAGGCTTTTATCCTTCAGAAAATTACGTAAGGACTGGGACACAGAATGCTGTCGGAACAGCAATTCATTAAACTGCTTCAGAATATCACCGGATTGTGCGTCCGCAGGGGTATTGACCAGTTGAAGGATACCAAATGCCTTTGGATGCCCATCTTCTGTCAGCCACTTTTCGCCCAGACGGGAACAAACCCACACAATGCCTTGTGAAGAGTAAATAGGAAAAGTTTGCTCATATACCTCGATTTCTTCTATTGAAAGGAATTCACGTGTGATACGGCAACGGTAATCTTCACGAATCAGTTGGCCGAACTGGCGAAAAGTCAGAGTGTCTCCCTCCAAGCCTAACAAATTACAAACATATTCGGAACAAAGATATTCCCCTGTAGCGAAGTCTGCTTCCCACCAGCCTATCTGTCCAACAGATGAAAGGAGTTGAAAACGTTTTGCCTCATGTGATCGGTTGCCACTCATACGATTTGCGCTTTTAATATTCGTAAATAGCGCAAAGATAATGCTTACTTATTAATTTCCGCTCTATTCATACCAACAAAAAAAGAAAGTTTAGGTTCGTTAATGTAGTAAGTCAGAAGAGTTTATAAACCGCTTTTTTCAACAATTCAGCTTGTCACTTAATTGTAACCTAATTGAAAATCAATTGTATGACATGTGTATTACGGTTGTAATTCCATTGCCGCATCTTTGCACCGGAAACAAGAAACGATAAAAGATGAGCATGAAACTGGATTTAAGAAAAGTATTTTTCTTCATTTTATTATTGGTGCTTTCCACCATGACCGCCATGGCTGGAAACATCAAAGGAACCGTCCTCGACAAGCAGACGAAAGAGCCGCTGACCGGAGCTACCATACAGATAACCGGGACAGCGCAGGGGGTAGTAGCCGACATCGACGGTAACTATACGCTGAATGTAAAAGATGGCACATACACCATAGCCGTGAGATATATAGGATACAAAGACATCCTGCTCAACAGTGTAAAAGTCAAGGCCGAAACTGTGCTGAACTTCGAAATGGAAAGTGATGCACAAGCATTAGGCGAAGTCTCCGTCACCGCACAAGCCAAACGGAATAACGAGGTAGCACTCATACAGGAACAACGCCGCAGCCTTGTGGTACAGAGTGGGGTTTCCGCCCAACAAATAGCTAAAACCCAGGACAGCAATGCCTCGGAAGTCATCCGTCGTGTACCCGGCATCAGCATCATCGACGAAAAGTTTGTAATGGTGCGCGGCCTGTCGCAGCGGTACAATAATGTATGGATGAACGGTAGTGCCGTTCCCAGTTCGGAAGCCGACTCACGCGCCTTTTCATTCGACATCATCCCCAGTTCACAACTGGATAATATGGTAATCGTAAAAAGCCCCGCCCCGGAATATCCCGCAGACTTCACAGGCGGATTCATCCTGATAAATACCAAAGATATGCCCGGCGAAAACAGCTTCAACATATCAGTAGGAGGAGCTATCAATGACCAGACGCACTTCAAAGACTTTCGTAAAGCCAAGGGTAGCAGCATGGACTGGCTCGGCTTCGGAAACGGTTTCCGTAGTCTGGATGCCGGCATGAAAGGCACACTGAACATGTATCCCGGATATGAAACCGGAAACACAGCCCGCATAGATGTATTGAACAATGGTTTCAACAATGACTGGACACTGAAAACCATCAAACCCGTAGGGGACTTAAAATTGAATATGGCATACAACCGCAAGTGGGAAACCGAAAGCGGACGTGCCATCGGTATGCTGGCTGCTGTGAATTACAGCAATTCCTATAAGACCTATCTCGATATGGAAAATTCTCTCTATGGTCCTTATGATACCAACAATGACAAATACGTCTATCTGCGGAAAGCAACGGACAACCAGTACAGCAATGATATCCGCCTCGGTGCCCTGCTGAACCTCACCTTCCAGCCGCGCAACAGCAATCACCGCTATGAGTTCAAGAATATCTTCAACCAGATATCCAAAGACCGCTACTCGGAACGTACAGGTTTCAACGCACAACCGGACAACATCAACAACATGGAGTATTACTACTCCAGCCGTACCACTTACAACACCCAATTCACAGGCAGGCACAGCTTTGATGACAGTCGTTTCGACTGGAGTGTGGGTTATGCTTACGCCAACCGTAACCTGCCGGACCGCCGTCTCATTGAACGTACCGACCGCACCAATGAAACCATGGGTATTTACCGTATCAGCCGTGAATTCACCAAACTGGACGAGCACATCGGCTCAGCAAATATAAATTATCGCCAGGACTTCCAGTTCGGTGACATCGCCCCCACTTTGAAAGCCGGCGTTTATGGCGAGTACCGTACACGTACCTACAACACCCGCCAGTTCCAGTACGGCTGGCAACCGAATAACAGCCTGCCTAAGGGATTCCAGTTTGACAATGATGTGGCAAACAATGTATTGATAGATTCCAACTATGGAATTGACAAGCTCTACATGCAGGAAGAAGTGAACTACATGAATAACTATGAGGGCAAAAACACTCAATTGTCCGGCTATATCGGCATCAACGTTCCGATAGGTTCCTTCAGCTTCTACGCCGGAGCACGCTATGAATATGCACGTCAGGAACTGATTATGAACACCCGTTCGTATGAAGAAAGCCTGCAAAGCACTTTCTATGACTATAAAGACCTGTTCCCTTCCGTCAATGCCACTTACAAACTGAGTGAAAAGCATCAGTTCCGCCTGGCTTACGGTAAATCGGTAAACCGTCCTGAATTCCGCGAACTGTCCACTTCCGTCTACTATGATTTCGACCTGGGAAGCAGTGTCATGGGTAATTCATCCCTGCAGGCAGCTTACATACAGAACGTAGACTTGCGCTACGAATGGTATCCCAGCAACGGTGAACAAGTTTCCATTGCCTTGTTCTACAAACATTTTGAAAATCCCATTGAATGGACCTACACCATGTCGGGAGGAACCGATCCGATCTACTCTTACGTCAACGCCAAAGGTGCCAACAACTACGGTATCGAAGTAGATATCCGCAAGAATCTCGACTTCATCGGTATGCGTAATTTCAGTTTTTCATTCAATGGCGCGTGGATTAAGAGTAAAGTACAGTTTAAAGAAGGAGGCAATAATATAGACCGTCCCATGCAGGGGCAATCACCTTACCTCATCAACACGGGCCTCTTCTATAACAATACGGATAAGGGATGGAATGCCGCCGTACTCTACAACCGTATCGGAAAACGTATCATCGGTGTAGGCAACCGTTACGGCAGTTCTTCCGAAGGTGATGCACGCAACATACCAAACTCTTACGAAATGCCGCGCAACAGTATCGACCTTTCGGCAAGCAAAAAGTTTGGCAAACTGGAAATAAAGGCTACCGTACGCGACTTGCTGGCTGAACGCTACTACTTCAAGCAGTTTGAAGACGTCGTCGTAAACGGACAAGTCCGCACCATTGAAGAGGTGACCCGCAGTTATAAACCGGGCAGAAGCTACAATCTGACCATAGCCTATAGTCTCTGACAACCTACCCTTTCAGTTTATTAAGTACTAACAAAACCTGAATAATAAAGAAGTTTTATTCCCAAATTAAGAAAAGTATGAAAATGGAAATTAAGAAGTTTGGCTGGATCATTATGATGTGCACAGCCATTGTAATTGGAAATGTGATGTCTTCCTGCTCCGACGACACCAATGGAGACAACGGAGGAAACGGAAACGGAAGTACAGACCCCGAAGTGACCTACGATGGTACAACAGCCTACAGCAAAGGCATCTTGTTCAAGAATGGAACAGAACTGGGCAATGGCGATCAACACTTCGTATTCACCGGTGATGTAACTCTGGAAAAAGGAACCTACCTGCTGAAAGGTTGGGTATATGTAGCCGATGGCGCTAAACTGAAAATTCCCGCAGGCACTATTATCAAGGGTGACAAACAAACAATGGCGGCCCTTATTATAGAACCGGGGGGATATGTAGAAATGAAAGGAACCAAGGAAGCCCCTATTGTCATGACTTCCGAGGAGGCTCCCGGACAGCGCAGGCCGGGTGACTGGGGTGGTTTAATCATTTGCGGTAAAGCTAAAAATAACCAGGGTACACAGCAAATAGAAGGCGGACCACGCACCATACACGGAGGCAGCAACGATGCCGACAATTCCGGTATCTTCCAGTATATCCGCGTGGAGTTTGCAGGTTATCCCTTTGAAACAGACAAAGAGATCAACGGTATTACATTCGGCTCCGTGGGTAGTGGTACCACCATCGACCACTTACAGGTATCGTACTCTAACGATGACTCTTTCGAATGGTTCGGTGGCGCAGTGAGCTGCAAATATCTGGTAGCTTATAAAGGTTGGGACGATGAATTCGATACGGACAACGGCTTCAGCGGAACTGTACAATACTGCCTGTCTATCCGTGACCCGCGCATTGCCGACACGTCGCAATCCAATGGCTTCGAAAGCGATAACAACGGAACAGGTGCAGATATCGCTCCATTCACAACCGCAACATTCAAGAATGTAACGTTCATCGGTCCGATGACTGCCAAGAACACTGATTTCCAGAACACTTCCGAATACATCACTGCTGGTGACATGTACCCGGATAATAAATCCAAGCTGGGTCTGTTCCAGTCCGCCATGCAGATACGTCGCAGCAGTAAGCTGAACTGCGAAAACACATTGGCAGTAGGTTATCCTATCGGTCTGATTGTGGATGGCGAAAAAGGAAACACGGTTCAATATTCTAAAAACGGCGATTTCCATCTGAAGAATATCATCTTTGCCGGTATGGGTGTAGTTGGCTCGGACAATAATAAGAAATACGAAGATTATCTCTACAACAGAGAAACCGGAACGTATGATGAAAGCCAGGTTTCTTATTCACACACTTTCTTCAAGAGTGAGGCTTCGAACAAAGTAATGACTGAGGCTGAACTGGGATTGACTGACCCGATGAATACCGGTCAGAATTACTGCCCCGCTACGGCTATCATGGGAACTGACGGAAACTATATCGGTGCTTTCCGCGACACGAATGATAATTGGCTGGAAGGCTGGACGAACTTCGACCCACAAAACACAGTATATTAATCACTCATTGAAATTCACACGCCGAAGCTAAGCTTCTACAAAAGCAACGCCGGACAGTTCTTCTGAACTTGTCCGGCGTTTACTAATATCAGGGAACTACAAGATCGATTTCTTCTCACTATAGCAAGAATATATTCTCACCGCATTGAGAATATATTCTCATCGTATTGAGTATTCTTTCTCATCGCAATGAGAATACATTCTCAACATAGTGAGAAAGCCGAGAATTCAAGAGCCTTTCGTCTCAACTAAGCCTTTCACGGAAATCTTCACCGGATGGTGACTGGAATACGTGCAGATCAAACTCTGAAATAATAGCCAACAGATGGTCGAAAACATCAGATTGCAAGTCTTCATAAGGTATCCAGGATGTGGTAGCAGAGAAGAAATACAGTTCCAACGGTATACCGTGATCGGTAGGCTGAAGCTGACGCACCATACAAGTCATATCATGATTTACACCCGGATGGCTCTTCAAGTAGCAATTCAGGTAAGCACGGAAGACGCCGAGATTCGTCTGGCGACGACCGTTCACAAGGATGGAGTTGTCGATATGATGCTCTTCATTATACTCCTTTATCACTTGTTCCGTCTGTTCAACGTAGTTTGCCAAGAGCTGTATCTTGCGATACTTTGCCAACATTTCGGGAGTACAGAACCGTACACTGTTCATATCGATATTGATAGAACGCTTGATGCGGCGTCCACCACTCTCCTGCATACCACGCCAGTTCTGGAAAGAGTCGCTTACAAGCAGGTAAGGAGGAATGGTAGTAATGGTCTTGTCGAAATTGCGCACCTTCACCGTGTTCAATGACACTTCTATGACGTCACCATCCGCTCCATACTTAGGCATAGTGATCCAGTCTCCCACTTTCAGCATATTGTTGGCAGAAAGTTGCACACCTGAAACAAAGCCCATGATACTGTCTTTGAATACTAACATCAGCACGGCAGCCGAAGCTCCCAGACCGGTGAGCAATACACCGGGTGAACGGTCAATCAGTATGCTGACAACGATGATACCCCCGACAAAATAAAGAATGACCTGCACTGTCTGCAAGAGTCCCTTCAAAGGGCGGTCGCGAAACTGTTCCTTCTCGCTATATACGGTATAGACCGCAGTAAGCAAAGCACTAAGAAAACTAAGAAACATTATAATAATAAAGATGAGGCAGAAACGCATAATAAGTGCCAACGTAGCCGAACCCGCATCGGAAAAAGCCAGGGGAAGCAAGATATAAATAAGAATAGGTGCCACCATACGACTGAGGTGCACCATTACCTTCCGATCGAAAACAATGTCATCCCAAGTAGCTTTTGTTTGTTTTACCAAACGCGAAACGACCTTCAGTAAGATCTTCCGGCAAATGGAATCTGCCAAATAAGCCACTAGGAGAACTCCCAAAAATGCTATAAATTGATCTAACTGGTCGGCCAATGACTGGCTGAAACCTAAACTCTGAAGTCCTTCGTTAATTTGTTGTACAATACTCATGATAGTAAGGGGGTTATTATTAATAAATACATCTGCTACTTGTCACTTTTGCAGCTCGTCTCTCGTCACTTGCTCAGGAAGTCTCCTATATCTTCTTTTAACCACTGATACAAATAAAGGTTCTTATATCCGCTGTTCTTTTTCAACATCAGGCTAACGTTGGTCTGGCTATTCTCATAGCTGGTCAGTTCGTTATGGAATTGCTCGTTGTGAGCAGCCAGACGTTTAATTTCCTGTTCGCGCTCACGACGCAATACGGTACATACGGGGATAAGAAGTTTCATCACAACACCGTCCATGAGGTGATGCCCCTGTATGTAGAGATAAGCCGTGTCAGGATTCAGTCCCAGCTTCTCCAGTTCCACACCCAAAGCCTCCACCGACTTGATATTTCGCGGAAAACTTCTGCGCATCTCAGAAAGTTTCTTGGCAACGGCACGCTGCACGGGCTCCAGTGTTCGTTCGGGATGATGTACATTGACTTCCTGCAAGCGGGTGCATGCATTGAAGTCATACATCGGGAAAGTATAAGTATCTCGTTGGCGATAGAACCAGACGTTCCAGAGAAAGAGCGGATAGACAATTTGCGAATAGCGTTTCAAGAAAGCAGGAAAGTCTATCAGCATACGGTCGTTCAACGTAGCCTGCACGCAAACTTCATGCAAGCTTTCAGCATAACAATGGAAATTCTCGATGGCATATGCGTACGTCTGGAATATGTAGGGACTACTGTTTATCTTATGTGAAACGTTCGTTTTGCCTTGCAGCAGAAAGTCGTAGTCACTGTCCACACAGGCTATCAGGCTCTTGCCCAGTTCAGTAGTGTTCAGCGTGTTCATCAGCACCATCTTCTTACCCTTGGCAAGAGAGGTGGCCGAAGGCAGCATCACCTGAAAATAATATTCATCTGTCTCGAACTCAGCCAACAATGTGCGCCAGAAAGCTACATCATCGTAACTTTCCACATACGCCACAATGCGACGCCGCGCCTTCTTTGGATAAAGCTTGTTGGCGGCATTGAAATAGGCGGATGTAAGATTATGTTTTAAAGAAGTAGCCATGGTTATATTATCACTTTATCACCTTTATTTATATCTCAGTCGAAATATCGCTCACTTCCGTCACCGCATCCAGCCAGCCTTCCATGATGACGGCGGGAGAATGAGTGGTAAGTATCAGTTGCACATTGGGATTCAATTCACGTATCATACCGATAAGTTTTTGCTGCCACTCGATGTGAAGAGAGGCTTCGGGTTCATCCATAAAGAGGACACAATGGGCATTGTCGCGCACCAGCACGGTGAGCAGGATAATCAGCATTTGTTTTTCACCGGAAGATAGTTTATAGGGCAACAGACGTTCACCGTCCTGATAGAAGATGATTTCATTGCTGCGGCGATCTATGGTTTTGCGGGTATAGCTGAATAACTGATCCATCAGATCCTGGAACTTCCGCTTGGGAAGGGATAAGGAAGCGGCTTGTGAACGTTGCTCCTCATCACCGGAAAGGAGTTCGATCATCTTGTTGCCAATATTCACCTGGTAATCGAGGTATCGGCGTTGCAAGAGATAAAGTTGCCAGTCTAGTTCGGATTTGACGTTCGGATCGGCCATGCGGGCGGTAAAGTCGCCCATAATCAAGGGGCGGTCGTAACTACGAATTACGTCGTAAGGGATATACGTGGCATCCGGACGGTCGAAGGTAACACGTACGCCTTCTATCTCGCCGTTCTTTATCTCCCCCGAAAGTTCTTCCAGATAGTGGACGGAACGGTTGAGGATCGTGGTTTTCCCCACTCCGTTGATACCGGAAAGGATATTCACGTCGGGACGTAAGTCCCAAGCTATGTCAAAGCGATCCCACAACCTGTGTATCTCTATACGTTTGATGTAATTAGCTTGTTCTTCCATAGTTTTTGCTTTTAATTAAAGCAAATATACAGGATTATCTTTTATTTCCACGCCCGGAAATGGAAAAATCACTTCTCATCCGAGAATAAATCTCATCAGCTCTTTTCCTGCCTATGACCTCTACGAAATAAAGTAGTTCAAACCGACTATCATACAATCAGTATTGTTGTATAAACTTATCCAAACTATCCGTAGCTGATAATTCCAGTTTATTTTTTATACGCTGTTTAGCTTTCAATACAGACCGGGGAACTATATTAAAAAGAAGAGCGATTGTCTTATTATCCAAACGGGCCCGTATCAGATAGCATAACCTCAACTCCTGGACACTTAAACCAAATGACATCAATTCTTCTGACAGCCCCCCCCCATAAAATAAATCTATGACGATAAACAGATCCCTCCATTCGGCTTCATCCTTAATTATGCCATAGGAAGGCTTTTGATGGAGACACAACAACTGTCCCATTGCCACTATCAAAGAAGAAGAACATTTTGTTAATGCCGAAACCTTCTGGTAATCCTTCAATTGCTTTGTCAACTGTTTATTACGGTACTGCAAACAAGCATTCCAACTATCCTTAGACGTATCCATATCCATCATGTTATATCATATTCATCTATCAATCTTCGTTTTACACCAATCATCTCCTATCTTTTCCACTTCGCTCCTCATTTCCCTAATAGCGGTGGAATGGACTTTCGGCTCTTTAGTCAATACAATCCGTTGCATCTTCTCAAACTTCTCTCTATTCCGGTAGCCCGGCTCCGCATAGAGTTTTGCCAGCAGATAGTAGGGATAAATCCGCCCCGGCAAACGGTGGACTGACGCCCAATAATAGGTTTCAGCCTTCTCATAGTATTGCATTTCCTGATAATTCTTACCTATTATATTCAGTATCATTGGGTCAGTGCTATATAAGGCAGCTTGTTCCAGAAACGAATTAGACAGATCATAACGTCCTGATTTATATAAGCTGTGTCCATATTCGAATAAGAATTCCCCTCTTTCGTCCAACTGCGGATAGAGCTTATGGTAAGCCTCATTGGCAGCAGTATAATTTCCCTGATGATAAAGCATCCTCGCATACACCCAATCTCGGCAGGCATCTTCCTCCCGTTGCCATTTACCGTTAAGCCCCACTGTCCATATCAGCGCACAAGTGCCGCAAATAAGAAATTTTCCGCCCACATCTCCGGCCCCACAAGCAAACAGCAGGCATATACCGGTTACCATGAAAACCGGGAAATGCATGGGATAAGAAGAAAAAGAGAAAACGAGCAAGGATATGAGTGCTCCGCAAATTTCATAACGCCCCCATTTTGTCCCTAACCACAGACCTGCCCCAATAGTCGAGAAGAACATGACACCAAGCATAACTCCTGCTGTTAACGCCAGCTCCAGATATTCATTGAAAGCATATTCCGGGCTTCCGGCCACGCGCTCTTCCCAAACAGCATAGTCTCCACTGCCAAAGTATTTTTCCTGCGCTTCGCCATAAGCATAGGCAAATCCTTCACGACATCCCCAAGGGTGCTCTACGATAGCTTTACAAGTAATTTTCCACATAAACAGACGTCCCATAGCAGAGTCAGGCTTCAAAAAGAAAATACCAGCACCTCCTAATATCAGAACAAAAAGCCCGACCACTCCCCACGTAAGGTAACGTTTCTTATATCTCCGCCACAATACGCTCCACTTACGTCTGTCACGATGCATATACGCCACCCATGCACAGCTTATTGCAGCAGCAATCCAAGCAGAACGGCTCATTGTGGCCGGCAGTACACATAAGATCAGAATACCGGCAAGCCCTGCCGCCACTTTTTCTATTTTATGAAGAACATCTGTGCTTTTCCACTCACAGGCACGTAAATACAAATGCAGGCAAACAGGTAATATCATCGCTAAATATCCCCCATACGGACCGGGATTGAAGAAAGAGCCTGTCAGTGCATACCGTGAATGCCCGGAAACAGAAAACCCATATAATTGCCGCAAGCCCCAAACGGCTTCAATTGCCCCTAACAATACTAGGCTCCAAGCCACATGAACAAAGAAATTCCGGAAACACAAAATATCTGTCCAGGAAACTTTTCCTAGAAGTTGTAGCAAACAAGAAGCAGTGATACAACCGGTCGAAACCAACACAGCTTTCCCAAACCACACCCACTGGCCGATGGTTTCTCCCGCAGGCAGTTCAGGAGTTGTCGCACATACCATACTCAGCAAGGAGCAAACAGCAACAAACTGTAGCAAAATAACTGTAGCTTCTCTCATTTTATGCATCCATCCTATCATCATTCTATCTTTTTGAATATCCTATTCCATCGTACTCTATCCGTCCTCTTATCCACTGATTTCCATATCCTGACAGCCTTTCCAACAATATATTCTTCCGGTAATAACCCCCAATAACGGGAATCTCTTGAATTCTCCACCCTGTCGCCCGCCATGAAGTAATAGTTCTTTAAAAAGCGATATTCAGCAATGAGGCTATCACCTAAATATATATTCCCCGCTTCATACCGAAGACTCTTTTTCTGCTCCCACTCCACCATATTCTTGTAAAGTTTAACAGTGCGTCCATCCATCGGAACAATGTCACCTGATTTAGGAATATACAGAGGTCCGAACTTTTTCACCGTCCACCTTATCAGAGAATCTCCGGGATATGCCCTCACACCAATTGCATCATCTGTAAGGCCCTGTTCCCTTATCAGTGCCATGAACCTGTCCTGCGCATCCACGCACCCCAATGTCCCTGCATAGCCATTCACTTTGTAGCGTCCGTTTACAATGCAGAACGTGTCTCCCGGCAACGCGACACACCGTTTCACATAATACTGCATCACATCCATTTCAATCTGTCTCCACTTTTTAGGACAAGGATAATTGAAGACAATCACATCATTCCTTCGGACTTTACCTATTCCGGGCAAACGTTTTATCTCCACCTGCTTTCCTGCAACGGCTTCCATCACATTGAACAATCTTGCTCCATATACCAATTTATCCACCAGTATTACATCACCGGCCAATAGCTCCGGCTCCATCGAATCACTTGGAATATGGAACGAGGTCACACAAAAGACTTGTGCCAACAGCCACAATACCACAATGCCACAGAACCAAAGGAAAAGATCAATTCCCTTATCTACGATTTTCTTCAAGGATACACTTCGCTTCATCCATCCATGGAATTAAAATCAAAACAGTAGTTCCCAATATTCATCTTATATAACTCAAATTACTGATAAATACTTGTTTCCCATCTTTTATGTGAAAGACCTGTTCTTCCTCACCACGTGTCAGGCAACGCAAATGAAACAGTGCTCCACGAGGCATATTGTCATAGACCAATTCCGGCGCTGAAGCCGTTTTGCGTCCTAACGAAACCCATCCGTTCCTGCCGTCATGGTAATATAACTCGTAGGTGTCGCCAATGCGGATAAAATTGTCATCGTTACGAGGAATAAAGATAAAGCGATCCATTTCCACCTGCTTTCCAAAATCCAACAGCAAAGTGGCTCCCGGCAATCGGGTACTATAATAAGTCAACGGATCATCATCAAACATCCGCTCCTGCACATTCACCGGATTTTCTGCAGGCGCTCCTTTCACGGTCTTGGGGAAATACCTCGTTTCTCCTCCCCAGAACAGCAGTTCGCCTATGTTTGTGTTCTTCCATTCCATAGCCTTATATCGCACATAACGGCATTGCAGTTGCTGTGGAAGCGCCACTTCGTTGTAACAGATACGTGGGGTGTCCGGAACCTGATAAGTGTATTTTAGATGCCTGAAATCCTCCGTATCAGAAAAATCGAAGCGACCGCCGCAAATCTCATCCAGATAAATACCGATCCAACCCATCAGGGGATGCTTACGATACAAAGTGACCTTCTCTTCCCGTTCCTTGTCAGGAGTGTAGAAATGAGGCTGCTTCCCGTCAAAATAAAACGGATAGTCCACTGTGGCGAAGACACCGTTCTCATTTTTCTCTAATACGGCATAAATGGCATCAGACTCCACATGCGGAAAAACAGCCTCGCCACGGCATACCTCTGCAACGTCAGCAATCACCCATTTCCCCTTAGGATGAAAAATGCCCAAGAACAGATATTCCGGACTCCTGCCTGACACTTCTACCCTCAGCGTATCGGGAAAGTAGTCGGCAGAGGCATCCACATGCCGGGGCGTACCGAAACGCTTGCGGAAGATCTTACCCGATTTCCGTCCGTCACGGTACACCTGTCCGCGTTTCCACTCTTTGTCTGTCACCCACATACCCCAGAAAGCCCCCGTGGTATCACGTACAGAGTTCCACGTATGTCCCTTGCGTGTTTCCGAGCTGTATACATAATAATCCACAGCTACCGGAATGCCCAGCGAACGCATAGCATACAGGGTGAGGTCGCAGGCATCCATGCAAGTCCCCACGCGGTGGTTCATCAGGAAAGACGCCCCCAGATGCGGCAAACCGAACTCCCAGTTATACTCAAACCCTTCCTCTTTCAAGCATCTTCCCACTGTGGCGGCAGCTTCCACCACATCCGTTCCCTTGTAGACGGAATCGAGCAGGAAAGCATACCGCTTCCCGTAAAGTTCGCGCCACTCTTCCAGCGGTTCATCGTCTATCCTATAAGGCAAAATCAACTCACAAAAATCATCAAAAGGCAGATACTTGTTCCAAGGGCGCTGCTTCCATGAATCGAACGCATAGTCTATGTTGCGTATCAGGAAGTCAGCCGTAACCATGTGGGCATCATACACTTTCTCCAACGCCTGCATATCAGGATGTCCCCATTGCCGCACAAGTTCGGGAAGTACCATTCCCGTTGAATCCACCGTTGCCAACGCCGCCTTTCCCGAATCTACGGACATCCCCCGCCGCTCATAATATTGCGGCATGTTCTCTATCAGAAAACGGGCGGCATCATACTTCTGCCCGCTGTCCTTATAATGCGCAAGCACCTTTTCCAACTCACCGCGGTTGCTGTCCGCAAACTGCAACGCATATTCCAACAATCTGTCGTTCCTGCCGCAAGCCGTAAGCAACATCATTGCCAACAGCGCATATACGAACAAATGTCTTTTCTTTACCACGCAAAACATCTTACTATCTTTATTTCTTATCCCCCATTTGGAGTTCCTTCTCTATCGGGCTGTACCGGTTATTTGCAAAACAATAGGGGAAGACGCTGCATTGCAATATACAGTTATGGTTTTATCAAAATGTTCGGGATGATCTGCCTTATACGTCACATTCAGTGATATAGAATTTCCCGGACGAATGGGTTCTTTGGAATAATCAACGGAAGTACAGCCGCAAGATGTTGAAACTGCATCAATGACCAATAGTTTATTACCTGTATTTTTCAATGTAAAAACTGCTTTTTGCTCTTTTTCCCAATCAAAATTACCCAAGGATAAGGATGTATAGTCAATACTGATTTCTGTCATCAGACCTGTATATTCATTCATCTGCGTAAATTCTTTTCCCTGAATAATCTTCAAATATAAATTTTTAATTTTTGAATTATGAATGGGATTTCCAATTGCTATAATCTTATTATCTCTATCTAACAAAAAAGTCTGATATTCCATTTCAGAAGGGAACTTATTCAATATATTCAACGAATCTTTTTCATCAATACAGACTGGATAAACAAACTTTTCAGTTCTTAACACACTATATACCTCCCGATTCTTTTTGGGCGCAAAATAATACAAGAACTTAACCGAATCACCTTTTATAGAATCAACCACATTCATAAATATCTTCCAGTCCGACAACCGTAATTTACAACTGGTACATCCTATAGTATCAATATACGTCACAATCTTGTAATCACCACTCATATAAAAATCCACTGTATCTCTCCCTTGTATTGTAAAAATGGAAGTTACAGGAAATTTAACTTCATAATCCATCCATTGCTCTAACAGATTCTCAAGCTTATTTTGTCTAACATCTATGCAAGACAATACAGACAGACTTAATAACAAAACAGCAAAACATCTCATCATCATTTTCTAATATTAGTTCCTACTCTATAAGTCCATCCAAATTTAAATAGGCAAATTGTATTTCATTATCTAATACCATTATTAATCGATTCAGCTCCTGATCATAACAAAAGTTACAAATTTTACGACCTATATTCAACGTTTTAATATAATTACCATCAAAATCATAGACTTGAAAACAATTAGGAAATCCCTCGTCACTCCAATTGCGTCCTCCTGCATATGCCGCAACAATCTTATCTTTACAAATCACCACAGCATCATAATAAACCATATCATTACTCGTCTTGTCATCCCAATAAGGACCATAAATATTGTATTTCAAATTACCATCAAGATCATAAATCGTCATTAGGTCATGATGAGCATAGCAATCAACTATCAGATTATGTTCCAATGATACCGCAAACTGGCTTCGCTTTCGTTCTATCTTGGGATGCCCTTCAACCAATAATTTCATTTCTCCGGTCAACATATTCCACCGCACCAAAGATTGTTGAAAATATTTGCTTTCTCCAACCATTATGGAACGTGCAATGCAGAAAGTGTCATTCACATAAACAAATCTATCCGGAAATTGCAATTCTTTCATATCTCCTTTTACTTCAGGTCGATAAAAAGGATTTTTTAAGATACTATCCACACTATAACTCAATACTTTCAATTTTCCATAATCAGGTACAAAAAATCGATGATGCACTTCATCAGGCACAATTACCCCCATATTCGTAATTTCATTAGGTCCTTCCCCCGCATCTCCAACTCCCATCAAATAGGAGAAATTATTCTTATCAAAGATAGAGATTAATTTTTCTTCGGATTGAGAATCACTTATCAATAGATAATCATTTACGATAAAAGGTCGCGCCCACCCTCCTATCAAAGGAGTATCTATAATAATTTCTTTCACAGATTCCTTTACATCAATGATATTAGTAGAATGATTCTGAGATTTTTCCACATCAGAATTTCTAAAGCAACTACTCGCAAAGAAAACAAACAAAACAAAATAGACAATACGTTTCATCAAAATAAAATTATTTATATTATTTTAAACATCAATAGAAAAAAATCAGCCTATAAAAAGCTGATTTTTTCTTATTACATTGACTATAGCAAACAACAAAAATGCCTAGTTGGAACATTCTAAACATATTTTAGTAGCTGTAAATATCAACTCCATTTCACTTCTCTTTGATCTGGATATGTTTTGTAACAATAGCATCCCGTATTCCCGCTAGTACATCCATTCGGACAATCAGGATTCACCTCATAACGAGCCAATGCTTCCACATTAGCCAACATCAAATCTGACATAGTATCTACTTTCTGATTAGCATAGACACCATAACCTGCAATTGCCGCAAATGCTGCAACAAAAGCTATTTTCATAAACTTCTTCATTTTTATATTGTTTCAAAGTAAAAATCTATTTAATTAACTATATCAAGTACGCATATATTGTACAGTCGAGTATCAAGATACAGAGTATCTTATTAGAGCACATTTCACACTGCACTATCGTAACAGCAGAAATCCGTTTCCATTTTACTTAAAAATTTGTATCTTTGCCAAGCTTCTAAATTTTAGGGGTTACGGAGCATTCGGTATTCTATTGCACCAACAAGTCGTTTACCGTCTGCTCCTTTTAATTAGTTATTACTCTATATAGTTTTTATACTATATTCTAATATAGGCTCATCCTCATTCACATCCGTAGCATAAATAACTCCACGCTGCTCATCTATCGATATGCCACAAATGTAATGGTCTAACACATATTTCTTTAACGGTTTTCCCGCCAAGCTGAACACATAGATAAATTGCCCGCCATCCGGATAATTAATACCATTCCGGGCATCTCGCGCTATATCCTTGAACGAACGCCCATGAAAGACTGCATAAATGGCCCGATCCGTCACCTGTACATCACTAAATCCCATGATACCCGTAGGAATACCATACCCCCCGGACACCTGAAATTCCGGCTCACCATGCGGCCCCATGCACACAACATGCGTACTATCTTTCAGATTATAAATTTCGAGCACTTCACCCAACTGAGTAGCAACAGCAAGTATCCCGTTTCGGGGATTGTAATCTATAAAACTACGCCACGCTTGCGCCAAAGCCGGACGGGCATTCTGCAAAGCGTCTTCATTGACAGTAGGAATAACACCAAACTTATGCATCAATTTTCCATCTCTGCATACTTTACAAAAACGACTATCACCCGAATAATCGGGAATGATAAAGGTAGAGTCCTCACACATCACAAAATCCAATGCCCTGAGAATATCTTTATCCAGATTCACCGCTTCCTGACGAAGCAGTGAATCATCGGATAAAGCAAACCCAAACCTTGTTAATTCTGACTTATTAGAGTCTAATGTCCACAAAAAAGCCCCATTCCATCGAAAATTTTCAGCAGAGAGCATGTCCTGCGGTGCATCTCCACGCCTCCCGAAAGAAGACAGGTAACGGAAATCAGGGTAGCTGAACGTATGAAAAAAATAGTCTGTTCCATGCAAATCAAGCACCACAGCTTTCCCGTCCCTGATATGCAGACGAGAAGGATAGCGGAATAAAGCAGTATCCAGCCGTATCGTCCTTGCTTTCAATTCTTGTTCCTGTGGGAAATCAGTATATGGCTTTTTGCCGGAAACAACCGGATTTGGAGTACAAGAAATGAATAGCAGGATAGATATAACGCTAATAATATAAGCTATACGGAGCATAATACACATATACTTTATCGTGATTAAGCGGACAATCAACCAAACCTTTACCAAAACAGCGAACACCATCTGTTTCTGAATCTGCCAACGCTTCTATATTCTCCAACATTAAAGAAGACATCTTGACAGATGACTGTTTACTGTAAACATATCCTCCTATAACAATAGCTACAACTCCCATAAATACCAGAATCTTTTTCATCTTGTTTTTCATTTGATTATTATGTTTTTCATCAATGATTATTATGCCGGCAAATGTAAATAATAAATAGATTCAAAATGCATTTACGGGAGTAAAAAAGGGGAGTAAAATTTTCATTACTCCCCCTTTATATGCTAATAATAAAACACTTATCATTTTTCAATAAGCATATAAAAGCCCTGCTCTTTTTGCTCGTTTTGACCGGATTCTATTATCACATGAGACTTCTCAGTGTCAAGTAACTTCCTGAGCAGGCTTACTGTTACTCTTCTGTTTTGATTAATATTGATATTTTCTAAGCTCCAACCACAAACTTCAACAATCCGGTTATTCGATAAGAAATGACTTTTTGCATGGACAAATGCAGAAAGTAGTTTATAAGGTTGCATAGAACATCTCACCACACTTTGATCTCCAAAAGTAAGCGTACACGCCTCTTCATCAAACAGGACTCCGCCTATTTGATATTTATTTTCGGAGATGCATATTACGAAATCATCCGGATCGGCCGCTTCATCGTCGTTATTCTTTTTTCGATTATTCCAAAAGAGAAGGACAAATATGCATAAACAGAAGACAACTACAATAGAACAAGAAACAATACCGGTCTTTTCCCAATCGGCACACAACCATGGGGAAGGAAGCGAAAGATAAGCCGTCAACTCAAGAAAATACATATCATCCAGATAGTAGGTTCCCAACTTAAACTTATCGGTCATCAGTGTTGAGTCTCCGACCATAAACCTTTTTCCTTTTCTGTCACCCGGTAATTCCGATTGCAACATAAGAGCACCGGAACAATAGGTGTGGCTATCATCCAAATCTTCTTGCCATAATTCATTCAAAACACTGAAAACCGCTTTGTCCACCAAAAACAGAAAGCCAACCTTTGCACTTAGGTCCTGTGAAGCAATCAACCGCTTTCCTTCTTTTATCGAATCGACCGCTACTACTGTCTCTCCTTCCGCCAGCACTATACGACGCTGCTTGCTTTCCTTATTCGGTTCGCCTCCTCCAACAGAATAAGGAATTCCAAGTTTATCAAATTCCCGATTTGCCCAAAGTTCCGTTGCGGATTTCAGTGAAACTTCCGCCTTTTGCTTACATATTCGGCGTTCTTCCATTCCACTCTCATATACCTGAAAAGCAAGCATTCCCACCACAAGGAACAAGATTCCCCCTAATACATATGAAATTTTCCTATAACGCTTCATAATACAAACTAAGTATTTATTCAATAATAAGTACACAAATATTTTTAAAGACAAGTACAACAAGCATCACCTCTACAGACAGAAGATATTGATTAACTCTTTTTTTTACAGAATACAAAAATAGCTCATAAAAATTAAAAAACGTCTTTCAACATGATTTAAAAGAAGATTAAGGCGATTGTTTTATTCATTTTCGGTTATGAGTTAAATGATAATTCCAATATTAAGTAAATAGAGTATCTCAATTCCCCTCATCCGTCGGAGGTTGCTCTCCCCCGATA